>ERZ827498.374-NODE-374-length-60597-cov-4.391563_pt1 | contig 60597 bp, 47 predicted proteins | sample MGYA00519865_ERZ827498 | MGnify/ENA primary metagenome ERZ827498 (study PRJEB31778, sample SAMEA3449328) | human gut metagenome | biome: human gut; feature: human-associated habitat; material: faeces | place: United Kingdom | collected 2010/2012 ...
CCTCAACTGTAGAACGGAATACGAAACGACCGATACGGCCAAATCCGTTAATACCTACTTTAATCATTTTGTTTATAAATTTTAAAGGGTTAAATGTTACCTTATTTATTAATATTATCAGTTTAATTTAAGCATTCAAAAGAACATTCACATGAGATCATGTATAAAAAATGTACTCAAGAACACTTTTTTTTCCTCTATTCGCCCGCAAAGTTACAAAATATTTTCTATATTTGCAGCGAAATAAAGTATTAAATAATATAAAAAGTTTAGACATGAGCAAATTTATCAATGAGTTTAAGGAGTTTGCTGTAAAAGGCAACGCTGTAGACATGGCCGTCGGTGTAATTATAGGCGGTGCATTCGGAAAGATTGTATCATCAATCGTTGACGACATCATAATGCCTCCCATCGGATGGCTCATCGGCGGTGTCAATTTCGCAGATTTGAAGTTCACATTGCCTTCAGTAGATATGGGCATAGAAAAGCTTGCCCCTGCCACTATCAACTATGGCAACTTCATTCAAACACTCTTCGACTTCATCATCATTGCCTTCTGCGTCTTCTTGCTTGTCAAGGGTATAAACCGTTTGGCTCGTAAGAACAAGGTTGAAGCTGAGCAAAAGCCCGCTCCTGCCCCAGAGCCCTCTAACGAAGAGAAGCTGTTGACCGAGATTCGCGATCTACTGAAAGACAAGAAGTAAAAACAGCAAGACAAATATCACTATATAAACATATTGAGCTTGAAGAATAAAATAAAAGAAGAACAAAAAATTATATAAGTAGGTGTTCAAAATTAATCGCATATATGAATCTAATAAAAAAGGTTATGCTTTCAAATGCCTCTACGCCCTCTTTTGGTCCGTATGCCCAGCTCTCATCGGTCGTGTAGCCCGCTACACTCCCTCTTCGGAGCTGAACATACAGACCAAAATAGAGGATAGAATCATTTAAATTAATTTTGAACACCTACTTATTTTCACCTTATTATATATGTAAGACTTTTCGATACATCTCACTCAATACAAAAGACCCCAAAAACGGCAACAGATAAAAGTGGGCTATTATCACGCAGGTCCTCATTTTATCTATTGCCGTTTGCACATCTTATAGACAGCATAAACACTATTTTCCTTAACCTAAATAAAGAAAGATAAACTTTTTTAACAAAAAGCCCGTTTTATTTCTTCTTTTAAGAATAAAAGCCGTACCTTTGCATCCATCATCGAAAACAGCACGTTATTAGCTGTTTTTCCGAAAAAAGCAAATAGAACAAAAAAATTTCAGGATTCAAACTAAAGGCAAGCCTAACACACTTACCTTCTTAACAAACAAAAGAAAAGGATGAAAGCATTAACATTCAAGCCAAAGTTTTTCAGTTGTTTGAAAAACTACAACAAGAAGACTCTCACCTCTGACATTATGGCTGGCATCATTGTCGGCATCGTAGCCCTTCCGCTCGCCATCGCCTTTGGCATCGCCTCAGGCGTGTCTCCAGAGAAAGGTATCATAACAGCCATTGTAGCAGGATTCATTATATCTGTTTTTGGTGGCAGCAAAGTTCAGATTGGTGGACCCACAGGTGCGTTCATCATTATAATCTACGGCATTATACAGAAGTTTGGCATGAGCGGACTGACCATCGCCACATTCATGGCAGGTGTGTTTCTCATCCTCTTCGGCTTGTTACGCTTAGGAACCATCATCAAGTATATCCCCTACCCCATTGTTGTCGGCTTTACGAGCGGTATCGCCGTGACAATATTCACAACACAGATAAAGGATCTTTTTGGCCTGACCATGGACACCGTGCCTTCAGAGTTTGTAGAGAAATGGATTGCTTATTTCCAACACATGACCACAGCAGACCTTTGGACTACAGTCATTGGTTTGGTAAGCATCGTCATCATTGCAATAACGCCACGGTTCAGCAAAAAGATTCCGGGTTCTCTGATAGCCATTATTGTCATGACCATCGCAGCTTTGGTGCTTAAAAACTACTGCGGCATAACATCCATTGAAACTATCGGCGACAGATTCAGAATAAACTCCGAACTACCAGAAGCAACATTGCCTGCCATGTCATGGGAGGTGATAAAGAGCCTCGTTCCTCCAGCTCTCACCATTGCTATCCTTGGTGCCATAGAGAGTCTGCTCTCTGCCACCGTGGCCGACGGTGTGATTGGAGACCACCACGACTCTAACACAGAGCTTATAGGCCAGGGCATTGCAAACCTCTGCACGCCTCTCTTTGGCGGCATACCGGCCACTGGAGCCATTGCACGAACAATGACCAACATCAACAATGGTGGACGCACGCCTGTTGCAGGCATTATACATGCCGTTGTGTTGCTTCTTATCTTCCTCTTCCTCATGCCCTTAGCACAATACATCCCCATGGCATGTCTTGCAGGAGTTCTTGTGGTTGTGAGCTATGGCATGAGCGGTTGGCGCTCCTTCCTCATGTTGACAAAGAACCCCAAGAGCGATGTTTCGGTGTTGTTCATAACGTTCTTCCTCACCATCATCTTCGACCTCACCGTAGCCATTGAGGTGGGACTGATCATTGCTTGTCTGCTGTTCATGAAACGAATGGCAGAGACTACAGACGTGAAAGCCATCCTCGATGAGATTGACCCCAACGACGAGACAGACCTCAAGCTTGAGAACAACGAACATCTTCTCATCCCGAAGGGCGTGGAGGTGTATGAGATAAACGGCCCTTACTTCTTTGGTGCGGGCAACAAATTTGAGGAGGTCATGGCAGCATTTGGCGACCGTCCCAAGGTGCGCATCATCCGCATGCGTAAGGTGCCGTTTGTCGATTCCACAGGCATACATAATCTCATGAATCTATGTACGATAAGCAAGAACGAGGGCATAAAGATCGTGCTTTCAGGTGTAAACCCAAAGGTTCACGCCGTCCTTGAACACGCTGGTTTTAACGCCCTGATAGGTTCAGAAAACATCTGTCCTCATATCAATGTGGCTCTTACAAAAGCCAAGGAGATTGTTGACAGCATGCCTGTAAAAGAATAATACACAAAGCGCTAATTAAGATAAATATCAATCGGCCAATAAGAATTGCACCGCACAAGCAACTCTTATTGGTCGATTTGTGTAAGATACATATAGTCGTTAAGGACAGTCTTCAAGAAAGCGCGACCGTCGTAACGCCATGATTCATCATCAAGCAACAGCAGATGCGCCACTTTTTCGGCAAGAGCATCAATACGACGTTCATCTGTTTTACTGTCATCAGCTACTGCACGTCGCAAGATGTCTGCCTGTCGTGATGTGAGACGAGTGGCATTAGCGTATGTTGGAGTGTAGCCACGACGGGCATAGTCGAACTCATGAATGGTAATGCGCATGTGCTCTGTGTCTTCAGTCTTGACGACCATAGTGCCAGCCGCAAGGTCACCAAGCCGTTGATGACGCTTGGTGCACATTATAAATATAATGCCAACGAAACCCATCCAAAGATCAACCATCTCGCACACATAACGCAAAAAGAGAGCGCCGACGGTCGGCGAAGAGCCATCAGCCATCACCACACGCGTTTTCATTACATATTTGCCAATTGTCTGTCCGTTAAAGAGCATCTCTGCCAAGAACGTGTAACCTATTGCCGGCAAGAACAATAATGCCAAGATAAGCAACAAACGCAACATGTCGTCACTATCCAATGGCAGTTTGCTTACAAACGTGGCAGCCGAATAATTATAGACAACAAGTAATATGATGTCTATAATTCGCCCAAAGATACGGTCGCCTATAGAGGCTGGAGTCTGCTCTATGCAAACAAAATTGCCTGTTGTGATGTCTGACATACAAAAATCTGAATAATTTGTTTGCAAATTTAACTTTTTTATTTAAATTTGTTGCCTAAAAGAACAATTTTTATGTCAAAAAATGAACGAACTCTCCTTCATACAGAAAAATATAGAGAAATGGGAACATGTAGAAATCATGGCCCAAGATTTCAATCAGGAGACACCCGATGATATTGCTGATGCCTATACAGACATAACCTCCGACTTGGCCTTTGCTTACACCCACTACCCCAAGGCGCGCATTACACTCTATCTAAACTCTCTTGCAGCCATGCTTCATAACGCGATCTACCGTAACAAGCGAGAGAAGAGATCACGTCTGATAACGTTCTGGACAAAAGAGGTGCCACAAACCATGTGGGAGGAGCGTCGCACATTGCTCGCTTCGTTTCTCATTTTTGTTTTTAGCATTGCTGTGGGTATCGTTTCACAAGTGGCGGAGCCCGACTTCTGCCGTATAATCCTTGGAGACGGATATGTGGAGCAGACTCTACAAAACATTCAAGACGGCAAGCCGATGGCTGTATATGACGGTGCTGCGCAAGGCTCTATGTTTCTTGGCATCACAATAAACAACATTGGCGTTGCTTTCCGCATCTTTGCTATGGGACTCGTTTCAAGCGTTCTCTCTGCCATCTTACTGTTCTACAACGGTATAATGTTAGGATGCTTTGAGACCTTTTTCGCTCAACATGCATTGTTGACAGAGTCGCTTCTCGCCGTGTTTATGCACGGCACGTTGGAGATATCAGCAATCATAGTGGCTGGAGCAGCCGGACTGGCATTAGGCAACAGTTGGCTTTTCCCTGGCACCTACTCCCGATTCTATGCTTTCAGACGCGGGGCACGGCGTGGTCTGAAGATTGTGGTAGGAACCGTGCCTGTGTTCATCGTTGCAGGATTTATAGAAGGTTATGTTACACGCCACACAGAAATGAACGACATGCTGCGTCTCAGCTTCATCCTGCTCTCGCTAGCTTTTGTTATTGGCTACTATGTGGTGTGGCCATACTGTAAAAACAGGAACAACACAGACATTTGTTAGAACCAAAATTTTACGTTTAACATTAAAACAATAGTATATGGGCTTCATACAACACCAAATTCCACCGTTCTATTGCCGCCGAACATTCAGCGACAAGTTTAATGACACGACCAATTTTATAACCTCCAATTGGCGCATCCTTCTTAAGATGCTGGCCATTGTATTATTGCCATTGTGTGCCATTCAAGCTCTCAACATCAACGGACTAATATCATCGTTCTACGGAAATGTTCAAGATGGATATGAGACAGCCACAAGCACAATCGTGGGCTTCGTACTTAACTATTGCTCGCTGTTTGTCTTCTCCCTCGTTGCCACAGCACTATTTATAAGCATTGTCTATGCTCTCATGCGTCTCTACCACTCCACTAATGATGACGGCACACCACAGTATGCAGAGTTAAGCAAAATGACCTTTACCCAGTTCCGTCCTTTCATGATGTGTCAGATGCGTTCTGCATGGAAGAGCATCGGAGCCATGGTGCTTATAGGCATATTGATGTTGGTGCTGTTTGTTGCCCTTGTGGTATTGATTGCCACGACAACTATAGCAGACAATAGCGAAAGCGGCATCGTGTTTATAGTGTTATTGGTTTATAGCAGCATTTTCATGCTCGTTCCACCATTGATGATGGTGATACCTGCATATTCGTTTGAAGAGACGAAATTCCTTAATGGACTTAAAAAAGGCGTTTTATATGGTTTCAAGACATGGCGTGGCGTAATAGCCTTGATCTTTGTTTTTGGACTCATCATCAGCATTGTATGCGGCACGCTCAGTTTGCCTTGGATAATCTTGAGCTTTGTTAAAATCTATTTCGTGGCAGACGGATCTTCAAGCGCATCGTTTGTCAACACGCCATGGTATGGTTTCCTTACTTATATCGCTGGCATTTTTTATCTTTTTGTCTGCTACATCGGCTATGCTGCAATGCTCGTGGCGCTCGCCTATCAATATGGACACGCACATGAGGCGGTTGACGGTGACGACTTTTAAAATTAAAGACAAAAGATAAAGAATAACAAAAACAGAATATTAACAACTCTACAATGACCGATACGCTATCAGTAGACACGCTTCGCATAGCAGAATGGCGCACAAAACCAGAGTTCGACTATACCGTTGAATTCAAAGGTTCAAGCTTTTCGCTATGGGACTGGTTCACCGACAGGTTCAACCAAATAATGCAGAATCTGTTCGGTGATATATCTCTTGGTTATACAGGGGAGATAATATGGTATGTGTTAGGCTTTGGAGCGATTGTCGCAATAATAGTGTACACACTATACCGTCACCCCGAACTGCTTCGATGGCGTAGCAAGAAGAACGCAGAAAATGACGGCTACATCGTAGAGGAAGACAATATATATGGAATAGATTTCCCTTCTACAATAGACCAAGCTCTAAAGGTTGGCAATTATCGCGAAGCCGTGCGACTTGTTTATCTACAGACATTACGCCATCTGAGCGACGCAGGCAAGATAGACTGGCAACCGGCAAAGACACCATCACAATATTTAAACGAATATACTGGGCGACCGTTCCACCACCTCACAACAACATTTGTACGCATACGCTATGGTGGATATGATGCAGATGTCTCAACAGCAGATGCTGCAATGGCTGACAGCAAAGCAACGATAGAGGAGATTTCCCAAAAAGCAGAAGCAAACGCCACGGTGCAAACCATGACAACAACCAAGGAGAAAGGAGGTTCTGAATGAAAGACTCACATAAATATGTTCTGTTCATTACAGTCTTCGTGCTTGTATGTTTTGCTTTAGGCCAACGCATGCCGCGACGATTTGTGTGGGAGGCGTCATTCTCACATAACGACCGCCAACCATTCGGATGCTATGTGTTTGACAGCATCATGACAGAATCGATGCCGCGCGGTTATGCCGTCTTACGCAAGACGTTCACTCAGATAAACAATGACAAGAAGATGCGCAACAGCAACCTCTTGGTGTTGTGTGATCTTATGAGCCTTAACGCTATAGACCTACGCTCCATGGACAGTCTGCTACGTCGTGGCTCACATGTCATGATTGCTGTGCTTCAGTCGGCCGATGCCAGAACCGACTCAACCATTGCCTACAACTATGGCTTGTCATACAATGGTAGCATCTATTTTAACGTGGAGAACATTAAAAATTTTCTTCGTGGCATGAATGTCTATGAAAGCTATGACACTCTCTTTTGGCGCAATCCTGACACAACATACCCACCCATGCAAGCCATCTCGTTCAACAGCATATCTGGCGGATCGGTGATTGTTGACCGACGCATGTGTGAAACGGTGAAATTTGACACTCTTTTATGGAAATATTCTGAAACCATAGTTCCTGAAGAACAGAACCAATATTTCAGATATTATGTTGCACGCGAAAAGGAGATGCGGAAGAAGAACAAGCTAAAAGAATATAACGACAGCGCCGAATGGCTTGGGCAGAGTTTAGATGAGGAGATTACCCAAAAGACACCTGTTGCTGTCACCCGATCAATAGGGAACGGTAAACTTACTGTTGTCGCCATGCCATTAGCTTTCACCAATTATGGCGTGCTCGACCGTCAACTTTTACCTGTTGTCATGCGACTGATGACGCAGATAGCTGATCGCCCCGTCGTCCGCACAACAGCATACACGAAAACGACATCTGATTATGAAGCAGAACTGTCACCCATGCGATACGTTCTCAACAAAAAACCGTTGCGCCACGCTTGGTATCTTACAGTCTTCGCGCTCGTCCTCTTCTGTGTGTTTAAGGCACGCCGCAGACAACGAATCATCCCTGTCGTTTCTCCACCCAAGAACCACACATTAGAGTTTGCAAAACTCATAGGTACACTTTATTATCATCGTGGTGACAATGCAGACCTTCTGCGAAAGAAGTTCACGTTCTTTGCCGAGCGTCTGCGCACAACTCTTCAGGTTGATATTCTTGAGCACAAGCTACCACCCGATGCAGCACGCCTTATAGCACGACGCACATCATTGAAAGAAGAAAACGTGAAGGAAGATCTGCTGCGATTGCGTTTGGACTATTTTACTGAAGGCACCATTGACGAACGCGAGATGAAGTGGGCCATCAACTGTATGGATGAGATCTTGAAACAAATATAAGAGTTTATGGCAAACAACAATAAAACTCATTATAGATAAAAGCACCAAAAACACGATAATATAAATTAAAGATACAATGGAAACAAGAACCGATTTGACAGAGTTCACCCACAAGATGGATGAAATAAAACAACATATAGCCGACATAATTGTTGGACAGACCAAAGCTGTAGACATGGTTCTAACATCAATCATCGCCGACGGACATGTGCTGCTGGAGGGTGTGCCAGGAGTGGCAAAGACCTTGCTTGCACGACTGGTGTCACGACTCATCGACGCACGGTTTTCACGCATACAGTTTACCCCCGACCTCATGCCAAGCGATGTTCTTGGCACATCCGTTTTCAACATGAAAACCCAAGAGTTTGATTTCCATGCAGGTCCTGTGTTTGCAGACATCATTCTTGCAGACGAGATCAATCGCGCTCCTGCAAAAACACAGGCAGCCCTGTTTGAGGTCATGGAAGAACGTCAAGCTACCATTGACGGCACTTCTTACAAGATGGGCGGCATCTACTCAATAATAGCCACCCAAAACCCCGTTGAACAGGAAGGCACCTATCGTCTGCCTGAGGCACAGCTCGACCGCTTCATCATGAAAATAACGATGGGCTATCCTTCTGTTGACGAGGAGGTGGACATATTAAGCCGACACAATGCCCATACGTCGTTCGCACGTTTAGACGATGTCAACCCTGCCATTACCAAAGATCAGCTGTTAGAGTTGCGAGGCATGATGGACAATGTGGTGGTGGACCACTCGTTGTTGCGCTACATTGCCCAAATTGTTGCCCAGAGCCGCGAGTCGAAAATGGTTTATATCGGTTGTTCACCACGCGCATCGGTAGACATGCTCCGTTGTGCCAAGGCTTATGCGTTGTTGCAAGGCCGCGATTTTGTCATACCTGACGACATCAAGACCGTGGCACCTCCCGTCATGCAACACCGACTGATGCTTACGGCTGAGACAGAGATGGAAGGTTATAGCCCTGTTGTTGTGGCGCAGAAATTAATCGACATGGTTGAAGTTCCAAAATAGAAAAATGTATCTTACAAACCGTTTCTACACAATAATGATTACAGCCATCGTAATGATGGCTGTAGGCAATTACTGCCCACCGCTCTACACGGTGGGATGTGTCGTCATGTGGCTTCTGCTCATCATGACAATTGCAGACCTTATCATGATGTATTCGCGTCACGCCATACACGCAACAAGACAAGTGGCAGAACGCCTGTCAAACGGCGACGACAACGAGATAAGGATACGCGTGGAAAGCACAAGTGTATGGGCATTAAAAATAAAGATAATAGACGAGACGCCGTTTGTCTTTCAGCGCCGTGACATCGTATTCCGTCTTCGCCTTGCGCCGCTTGAAGGTAAAAACGTGATTTATAAACTGCGTCCCACACAACGAGGGGTCTATGGGTTTGGACACATAAGGGTGTTTGCCACATCGCCGTTACAACTTGTCGAGCGTCGCTACACATGTGGCGAGCCGCAAGATGTAAAGGTTTACCCCTCATATATTATGCTGCATAAATATGAGCTACTGGCCATTAGCAACCGTCTTACAGAGATGGGGGTCAAGCGTGTTCGTCGTGCAGGAAACAACACCGAGTTTGAGCACATTAAAGAATATGTTACTGGCGACAACTATAGGTCTATGAACTGGAAAGCATCTGCGCGTCGGAACCAACTGATGGTGAACGTATATGAAGAAGAACGATCACAACAGATAGTGTCCGTAATAGACAAGGGGCGTGCCATGCAACAGTCGTTTAAGGGCATGACGCTTCTCGACTATGCCATAAACGCCGCATTGATGCTTTCCTATATAGCTGTGCGTAAAGCAGACAAGGCCGGACTGGTGTGTTTCAACGACCACACCGACACGTTTGTTGCGCCATCACGCCGACAAGGACAGATGGAAAAGCTGCTCGATGCCCTCTACTCGCAGCAGTCACAATGGTATGAAAGCGATTTCGCCGACATGTCAGCTACCGTAAACCACCAATTGTCAAAACGGTCTCTGCTTGTTGTCTACACCAGTTTTGACAGTCTGCATGCCATGGAACGCCAACTGCCTTATCTGCAAATGCTAAACAAGCGCCATAGGGTGCTCCTCGTTTTCTTTATTGACAACGAGAAACAGCAGTTTCTAAAAACAAAAGCACACACAACAGAAGAATATTATCAACATGTTATAGTAGAGAAAATGATGAATGAACAGCATCTCATCATTTCCCAACTGCGTCGCCACGGCATACAGAGTCTGCTTACCACACCTCAAAATCTGTCAGCAGATGTGGTAAACAGATATCTGGAAATGAAGGCCCGACACGCTATATAGCGTCGCCACCAATAACATCGTTCATCACGTTGTTCATCTCTTCCGACATTATTGCAAACGGTTCTTCCCCACCACACACATGAGCAAGCAACTGATCAACGGTTTCAAAATCGCCTGTTATAACATCGTCATGGGTCAGAAGATTTATATTCTCCGCAAGTATACGCAAAAGCGATGCTTGGTTAAGTTGGTGCCGTCCGTCTGTCGAGAGACGTAAGCCCATGACATAAGACCTTATGACCACTCTTACAAGAAGGCGCAGACATTGACCGCTATCAGAGGCTGCAAGCATGTCGCCCTTCACACGATCGGCTATATGACTCTTTGGCGATGGCATGCCACCAGCGAGCAAGGCAGAGAAATTACGTTTATATTCTTCAACCATAGCCTCATAAACAGCCTGCTCACGACAAGCCACACGCATATAGTCGGGAACGGTAGCTCCTTCGCCACACTCAGCTTTAACACGCTCTACGGCCTCGTCTACATTGTCGTATGTAAGCTGTGCAATGGTATAAAACATCTGGTCAAAGAACATCTTACCCACTTCACCATAATAGTTGAGCAAGGCTTGTTTAACATTCTTAGGCTCCATTTTTGATGCTTTTGTCTTGGCATCATCACCATAAGCATCATCGATGACACCCATGGCAAAAGCCTCGAAGAAGCCACGCATACATGCGGCAAGGGCACTATACAAATTGGCTTTTGTGTTTATGTCTGTCATATCAAACTTTGTTTTATATTATTAAACCCAAATCGGTCATTAGGCAGTTTTCTGTATTTTTTATAGTGAGCAAAAAAATAGAGACAATGGAAACAACGTCATCACCACACTTTATGGTTTTATGAAGAAATGTCTCTATTGCCTCTATCATAAAAAAATCAGACAGTCTTGTTATGGGAATATTTTAAACTCATATCCCTGTTCCTTAAGCCATTGCAACGACTGTGGAAGAGCGAAATGGAGTTTCGTAACGCTCTTAAGCGAATCGTGGAAGGTTATAATAGAACCATTACGGGCATAGCGTTTAACATTGTTAAGCACATCCTCTGCCGTCATCCACTTTGAATAGTCACGGGTTACAAGGTCCCACATCACGATAGTGTACTTGCGTCTGAGTTGCCAATATTCGCTCATTCTCATGCAACCATGCGGTGGTCTAAAATAGCGGGCATGAATAAGTTCGTTTGCACGCTCCGTATCATCAAGATACGTTTTTATTGTGTGCTTGAACGCTCCAAGATGATGGAACGTGTGGTTACCCACTTGATGTCCCGCCTCAACGATCTGTCTGTAGAGATCAGGATATTTCCGCACATTGTCTCCCACCATAAAGAACGTAGCCTTAACTCCATATTCTTCAAGAGTTTTGAGAATGAACGGCGTGGCCTCGGGGATGGGCCCGTCATCAAAGGTCAGATATACCGCCTTCTCCTTCGGGTCCATCCTCCAAGCCGCCTTGGGGAATAGCCATCTCAGCCATTTGGCTGGTTGTTCTATAATCATTATCTTGACTTTTACTTCTAAAAGTTATTTCTTGCTTACAGTTACTATTCCTGTCAAGAACTACTGCTCAAATGGTTGACCGCCTTTTTTCTGATAATAAACATAAATGGCGTTTATATCGCTCAGCATCTTCTCTGCCTTCGTTGAACTGATGAGACCCTCCACATCAGCAGTTGCCTGCATGATATAGATATATTTCAGGACATCATTCTGCGACATGGTGAAAAGGTTGCCTTCAAGACCGACATACCATTGTGCATATTGCTTACTGTCTTTCCATACCTGATCGATAATGCGCTGGGCATCGTTCTTCTTGCCAAGCAGGGCATAAGCCTTTGCCAGATCGGCAGCTCCAGACAGATAAGTGTTGGGCACATTGTAGCTTGGCAACACTTTCTCCGACTTGCGCAACACATTCAACGCCTTGTCTGTCTTGCCCTCTGCAATAAGTTGCAAGGCGAGATCAGCCATAAGGTGACGGTGAGTGTAGCACATGCGCATCACGGTCTCGTCAATGTAAAGACCCTTTTGTTCCAGACCGCCCCACTTGTAACGGTTCATCACATTGTTATATGTCTTCTCGGTGTCAAAGTTCTTTGCACCAGGAGCATTTGTGGTGAACGGCGTTATGCGGTTGGCCAATCCCTCACGAACGAAGTTGTCGCCAAGGTTGAGATAGTTGTCAGAACCAACGGTCGTTGCCACATAAACAGGACGTGTCCAGTTGGCCTGCGATACAATCTCAAGCATCATGAGTTCGCCCTTGTAGAGAGCCGACTTGCCCTTCAGAGAGATAACCATGCGGTCAGGAATGGTGTCGCTGGCCATCATCATGCCGCTACGCTTCACAGCCTCCTTGTCGATGTCAAGATAAAGAGTGTCGGTAGGAATGACGTGCATGTCGGCATTCTTTGAGCGCACCCAATATTTCATGACGTTGCGCACCTCAAACGGATCATCACCAAACTGCTGCTTGGCTTCCTCCGGGTTCTCTTTATAGAACTGAAGAACCTGCTCCTTAAGTTCTGGCTGCACACGAACATATTCGTTTGTGCCTGAACAAAAGTCGAGACGCGGCCATGTGATAGGCAACGAAGGAGAGTTGTATGCAGGACGCTTCATCTGGTCAATATACCAATCGGTGTTGACGTAGCTAAGGTTGCACACGCGTGCGTCTGTGCGCACACCCTCGGTCTCTTGGTTATACCAAAGGGGGAAGGTATCGTTGTCACCATTGGTAAAGATAATCGGGTTGCCCTTGTCTTGCAGCGTCATGAGATAGTTCTGACCGAAATCGCGACAGGTGTAACGACCGCTACGGTCATGGTCATCCCATGTCTGCGAAGCCATCTGTATAGGCACAAGCACACAGAGCAGAGCAACAACAGCAGCAATGGCTGTTGGGTTAACGCCCTTCATCTTACGGGCAATAATGTCGTAAAGTGCTGCCACACCCATACCACACCATATTGCGAAAGCGTAGAACGAACCGGCATAAGCATAGTCGCGCTCACGAGGCTGCATAGGTGTCTGGTTAAGGTAGATAACGATGGCCAGACCTGTCATAAAGAACAGGAAGAACACAACCCAGAACTGACGTATGCCACGACGGCCTCGCCATGCCTGCCAGAACAGGCCTATAAGTCCGAGAAGCAGAGGCAAGCCATAGAACACGTTGTGTCCCTTGTTGTTCTTAAGGTCATCGGGCAACTTGCTCTGGTCACCATACATAAGGTTATCAATGAACGAGATGCCTGTAATCCAGTTGCCGTGCTCAGCCTCTCCATTACCTTGAATGTCGTTCTGTCGGCCACAGAAATTCCACATAAAGTAGCGCCAATACATAAAGTTGCATTGGTAAGAGAGGAAGAAGCGTATGTTGTCCAATTGTGATGGCATCTTGACCATTACAGACTCTCCGCAACGGTCATAAGGCACCTCAGTACCTGTCACGCCACCCAACCAGCTCTCATAAGCCTGTGCGTGGTCAGAACTGTACATGCGTGGGAACACCATGTTCTGGGCATATACCATCTTGTCCTTTGTAGTAACAACAAAGTAGGAGTCTTTTTCTTCTTTAGAAGCCTTCTCCTTGCGCTGATACACAGGAGCACCCTTTGTGCGCTTTGGTATGCACATGTTGCCTTGCACATCGAAAGCCACCTGTGAGGTATAGGCCTGTCCATAAGCGAGAGGACGGTCACCATATTGGTCACGGCTGAGATAAGAGCCGAGCGTGAAGATATCCTCTGGCGAGTTTTGGTCCATTGGAGGGTTGGCTGTAGAACGAATGACGATGACAGCGTAGCTTGAATAGCCGATCATAAGCATCAGCATGCAAAGCAGGGCTGTATTCTTGACGCGTGCTGTGATAACAGGCACAAGCTTCTTCTCCACACGCTTGCGGTAACCCAAGACGAACCATAGGGCCACCAACACCACGACGCCAATGACAACAGCTGACCAGCCGAAGCCATAGAACGGGATGCCAAGCATGCCTACAGACAGGACGAAGGCAAGGTTCTGGCGCTTTAGGCTACGGTCGGTATAGGTCTCATAGATAGCCCAGATAACTGTTGCCACAAGGAGGAAGATGTAAACGACCTCGCCTGTGTTGAACGGACAGCCCAAGGTGTTGACAAAGAACAGCTCGAACCAACCGCCAACGGTTATGATGCCTGGAACCACACCGTAAAGCACAGCTGCCACGATAACGAAGGAAACAATAAGAGCTATAAGCGAGCCCTTAAGTTCTATGTTCGGGAAGCGGCGGTAGCAGTAGACAAGCACAATGGCTGGAATGCACAACAGGTTAAGCAGGTGAACGCCGATAGACAATCCGGTCATATAAGCAATGAGGACCAGCCAGCGGTCAGAATGTGCTTCATCGGCTTTGTCTTCCCACTTGAGGATAAGCCAAAACACAATGGCTGTAAAAGCAGACGAATAAGCATATACCTCTCCCTCTACAGCAGAGAACCAGAACGTGTCGCTAAACGTATAGATGAGAGCGCCCACAAGACCCGATGCCTCGATAGCGATAAGCTTAGGGGTGGTGAGGCACGACCAATCTTTCATTATCAACCTGCGGGTGAGGTGTGTGATACTCCAGAAGAGGAATAAGATTGTCGTTGCGCTGAGCAACGCACTCATCATGTTCACCATCTTTGCCACCTGCGAGGGATCACTTGCAAAATGTGAGAACAGATTGGCGGTGAGCATGAAGAAAGGTGCGCCTGGCGGGTGACCTACCTCAAGTTTATAACCAGTAGTGATAAATTCTGGACAGTCCCAAAAGCTCGCCGTCGGCTCTATGGTAGAGCAATAAACGAAGGCTGCCACAAGGAAGGTGATCCATCCGAGGACATTGTCCACTAACTTGAACTGTTTCATTTAACTAAAAAAATATAATAATAAATGTGTTTGTATTCGTAACAATCCGCAAAGTTAACCCTTTTAGAAGACAATGCAAAAAAAATTAATCATTTTTAGGCAAGAACCTTGCGCAATAATATAATGGGTAAAGAAAATGTCAAGAATATGCGTCCAAACAATCAGCACAATTATAACTACCACACTTACGGTTCATAACTACCACATTTACGGTTCATAACTACCACACTTACGGTTATTAAGTGACATGGTTATATTTACTATTTACCTTTCTTCTGTTCTTTATAAATGCCATCAACAATTGAATCGGCAAGCGAGATGTTAGGCACAATAATGCTGTCACAATCAAGAGATCTGGCTACGGTCACAAAGACAACCCCAAAAAGCGTTGTCAACCTATACACATCTACATCTCCACAACGCTATGATCAACCTTCAGCACCCTCTTGGCATGCTTCGTTACAGCGTCAAGATCATGACTGACAATGGCGATAGCGCAATCGTTGTTAAGGTCATGCAACAACTGGTACATGTCGTTCTGAAAATGGCGGTCCATGTAGGTGTTGGGCTCATCAAGGATAAGGATGTCTGGCTTCGAAACAATGGCACGAGCCAACAACACACGCTGTAGCTGGCCACCACTCAGAGCTGCTATGTGACGGTCAGCAAGCGACATAAGATCAAGACGTTGCAAAGCATCATCGACCTGTGTCTCGTGTTGAGAAGAGAAATGGGCGAACAACCGCTTCTGTGCGCCAAGCCCTGTGAGCACCACATCACGAACAGAGATGGGGAACATGCGGTCAATATGGTTATATTGTGGCAGATAACCTATTGTGACAGAGGGGTCAGCAACTCCGTTACGATAGCGTTCCACCATGCCGTTATCAACCTCCTTCAAACCCAGCATGACCTTTACCAACGTTGTTTTGCCACCACCATTGGGACCGACGATACCAATAAAATCGTGAGCGTGAACGTCAAGCGTAACACCGCTAAACACGGTCTTGCCATCATAAGAGGCGCTGATATCTGAGAGGCGTAAAAGAATTGTTTTATCCATATTAACCATTTACATATTACACAACAGTTTTAAAAATATTCCAAACACACTTTAACGCAGGCTTTGCGCCACCTTCAACATCTCTTTATTCCAATTGTATCCCAATGGATTGATTGCCGTTTTGGTCGTTTGAGTTTCTTCTGCCACAATGTCTATATTACGGTTTGCAAACTCGCTTTGCACGAAAAAGGTTTTCACACCTTTACTGCGTGCATCCATAATAACATTTTTCAGTTGCGATGCGCTCGGTTCACGTCCCTCCTCCTCCATAGCTATCTGATTGAGATTGTAATCGTGTGCGAAATAAGTGAGCACGGGGTGATAGATAAGAAACGAGCGTGTCTTGCTCTCCGTGAGCGTTTTGCGTATAGACGCATCAACATCGTCTATCTGTTGAAGAAGCAGCTTAAGGTTGTCTTGAAAATAGATACTGTCCTTTGAGTCGATCTGCACAAGAGCCTGACAGATATTTCTTGCTATTATGCGTGCGTTGACAACACTCATCCATGTATGTGGATCGATGTCGTCATGGGGTGTGCGTAACGGTGTGACGCCTTCTGACGAGTCGACGATAATAGAGTGCGGGGCATTGGCCTCCAATTTCTGCATCCATGTACGCTCAAAACCGATATTTCCTACCTTTATATATAAGTCGCTAACCGAAAGATCCATCATCTGTTTGGTAGACGGCTCATATGTTTCAGGATTACCGCCCTTTGGAACCATCGTCACGACCTTAAACTTGTCACCTGCAATCTGTTCTGTGAAATAGCGAAGAGGCTCTATGGTGACAGTTACCACACGCTCGTCTTGCACCGGTTTACCGACACATGACATAAGCACAACAGATACAAGAAGAGATAGAAAAGTTGTTGTTTTCATTTTTCAAAATTATTAATACAGAAACCGTTACGTTTGCTCATCTATATTACGTTTGCTCATCTGTGTGTGAAAAAACCGATATGCATCCACATCAGAAGATAAGTTTCACCCCATACACCAAAACAATGTAACGCAAAAACTTGCCTATGGTTATACTGACAATAGAGATAAACTTGTTGGCTCGCATGAGACCTAACATTATTGTTATTGCGCTACCAAGCAATGGCAAGAACGCGAAAAAACCCATCCATGCGCCACGACCGTTCATGAAACGTTCTGCCTTGTCAAGACTTTCTTTCTTCACATGGAAATAGCGTTCAATCCAGTCAAGACGACCAAGGTGGCCAACACCATAATTGAACATTGAGCCAAGAACATTGCCTATAGTGCCATACACCACGAGTTGCCACGGATCGAGACCGGCAGCAAGCAAGGCAAGCATAACAGCTTCGCTACTAAAGGGAAAAAAGCTGCCGGCAAGGAAGGCGGCAACAAGCATACCCCAATAGCCCCATTGGATGAGGAAAGGTATTACTGAATCCATATATTAAAGACCGTTATGGCCATGACCACGAACAGAAGCACCACAAACGTGGCATTCGTTAATTTAGTATTGGTGAGTGATATAAAATGTCCCGTCAGGGGGGCTGTACTAACAATGAGCATGCCTAACAGAGAATTGAAATGTTGCGGCTGCAACACTATAAACACCATTATAATAAGGTTGAACGTGGTGAACGTCTCAAAGAGCATGCGCGTGCGTATCTTGTCTTTGTAACTATTACGGTGAAAATGAACCATGCCGACGACTGAAACAAAGGCCAAAAGCACAAAAGTTACAATCTGGTGAAGGTCAAGCCCGTTTATGTCTGCTATAGGAGCAAAGGTCCAAAGACCTTGCACATGACCAACAAGAGCATCCAACTTGTCTGCATATACACAATAGCCTCCCACAAACCAATAAGGCGTAAGCACGCCCATCAATGCTGCACACAAGGTGCGTGCTGTGCCAGCCAAGATGTTTGTAAAAAGAAGCACAAGAGCAATGGGAAGAAAATAAAGTATCTGAACAAACTGTGTGCTGGCTATTCCCAACATTGCAAAAGCATAAAACACGGTTCCTGTAGCTCGTTTGTCTTGATAAGCCTTGAAGAAGAACAGGAAAAATGCTATAAAGAACAGTTGCACTATGCCACATGGCAACGACACGAGCAAGAACTTTGCCATCATCACAAACGCAATGAAAGAACACGACACCATGCGACTGTATATGCGTATGAGCGCATTGGCATTGTTCAGCTCCATCATCAAGAATGACGACACCGCCAACACAGCAAACTGCCACCACAACTGCTGTTCCCAAAAACCGCAGCCAAGACACACGAGCAAAGCATAGACCGCCGTGATTGGCAGAGATATGCGGCTCTCAGCAACCTTATTCTGAAATCTCTTTACTAACAATGGTGTTTATTTTTTAGTTGAAAGCTGACAAGTGGACGAGCGGATAAACTGTTGTCTTTCATCATTTATTAAATGAATAAAAGGCATTCAGATTATCCGCTCAACCGCTAACTGCTAATTATGTAGCAAAATTTAGTTTACTTCAAAATCATTAAAGATCCTGACCTATATCGTGACGGAAATATTTATCCGTAAACTCAATCTTCTGAGCCTCGGCAAACGACTTGGCAAGAGCCTCTGCCTTGTCCTTTCCATAAGAGCTGACAGCTATCACACGTCCACCGTTGGTAACGACCTGTCCCTCGGCATTGAGCTTGGTTCCTGCATGGAACACAATAGAGCCTTCAACCTTATCTATGCCATTGATGACATAACCTTTCTTGTAGGCCTGCGGATAGCCACCGCTCACAAGCATCACACACACGGCAGCACGCTCGTCAAACTCGACGGTTTTCTCGTCAAGATTGCCTTCGGCAACACCCTCAAACAGATCCACGATGTCGCTCTTAAGGCGCAGCATAACAGTCTCTGTCTCGGGATCTCCCATACGGCAGTTGTATTCAATGACCATGGGTTCACCTTCTACATTTATAAGACCGAAGAAGATGAAGCCTTTATAGTCGATACCTTCCTGAGCAAGACCGTCTACTGTCGGGCGAATAATGCGGTTCTCAACCTTCTCCATCCATGCCTTATCGGCGAAAGGAACAGGTGAGACGCTACCCATACCACCTGTGTTCAAGCCTGTGTCGCCCTCGCCAATGCGCTTATAATCCTTAGCTTCGGGCAAGATCTGATAGTGTTTACCATCAGTAAGCACAAACACAGAGCACTCTATGCCGCTTAGGAACTCCTCTATAACAACACTTGCAGAAGCGTTGCCGAACATGCCGCCAAGCATATCCTTAAGCTCCTTCTTTGCTTCCTCAAGAGTGGGCAAAATAAGTACGCCCTTTCCTGCACACAGACCGTCAGCCTTCAACACATAAGGAGCCTTAAGGGTTTCCAGGAAAGCAAGGCCCTCATTAAGGGTCGTGCCATTGAAAGTCTTGTATTGTGCTGTAGGAATGTTGTGACGCATCATGAACGCCTTGGCAAAATCTTTAGAGCCTTCAAGCACAGCACCTGCCTTTGACGGACCGATAACGGGCACAGAGGCTGTGCGCGGATCGTTCTTGAAGTCGTCATAGATGCCTTTCACCAGCGGATCTTCAGGACCAACCACAACCATATCGACGGCATTGTCGGCCACAAACTGCTTCAAGGTCTCGAAATCATCGGCCTTGATGTCGACATTCTCGCCGCATGTTGCCGTTCCTGCATTGCCAGGGGCAACAAACAGTTTCTCCACTTTCGCACTTTGGGCTATCTTCCAAGCCAGGGCGTGCTCACGGCCACCACTTCCTAATAACAGAACTTTCATTTTCTTAATTCTATTGTATGTGTATTTTTTCTATAACTACGGCGAACATCAAATCAAGTTTCCACACATTTAATGTCCGCCATACGAGCTTTATCAAGCGTTAGCCTCAACGATGGCAGGCTCCACAAACTTACCCTTTGCCTTACGCTCTTCTATCAAACGTTCAAGCTTGCGACGACGTCCAGGAGCAATCCACTGACGGGCAAAGATGTTCGGGATAGCTACGCCAATGGCTATGCACAGGATTGTGAGCGAAGCCTTAATACCATTAGAGAATGCGTCTGTAAGCTCACCGACAACACCCTGCATCTCGATAAGGCCGAAGAGAGCGCGATACATAAGAACACCGGGAACCATCGGGATAACACTCGGAATGCTTAACACATGATGAGGTACATGGAACCAGTGGACAGCCTTTATGCAGACAACACTAATAAGAGATGAGCCAATAAGCGAACCGGCAATAAGACCGAGGTCTAGACCAATATTGTTATTGCTCGGGCCAAGGTTGGCATAGTTGCGCGCACAAACAGCGATGATGCCACCAATAGCCACAACAGGCAACAGACGATAAGGGATATTGAAAATCATGGAGAAGCCCATTGCCGAGATAGCTGCAGCCGTGGCATAAGCCAAATAGTTGTTGTGAGGCACCATGCTGAGATCTTTCACAAAGTTGTCAATGCCGCACACCTTAATGGCCATGACAATACCGAACGACATGGCAGCAACCATAAGCAAGGTGTTAAGCGCACGGTTCAGGCCCATCGTAAAGTGGCTGTCAAGCATGTCGCTAACAAAGTTTATCAACGGCACACCTGGCACAATGAACAAGGCACAAGCCAGAAGCGGATGCCACGGTGTGTCGGTGTGAAGCAACGCCACAAGCCATGTCGGCAACGAACCTTCAATCATCGGAGTTGAGATGTAAGCCGAGAGCCACGCCAGCAATGTCGACACAAAAGCAGCGATAGCGATATTGGCATAACCGTTTGAGCCAAGCGTGTTGAGATACATACGCAGGCGGAAGCCCAAAATGGCTGCTATGGAAGCATAGAAGAATGCAGGCCAGTCGCAGCCAAACTGCACACAGAAGCCACCACATGCAAAGCCTGCACCAATGGCCACCTGCCAAGGAGTGTAGTTGCGCTTGCGGTTCTTTATCTTCTCAAACTCCTCCTCATACTTGTCAAGCGAATAATCTTCCTTTATGGCACGCCATGAGAGCTTACTGATAGCAGATATTGCTGTCATATTGATGCCGTGATGTACGCAACGTTGGAATTTGGAGAACGAGTGGGTCTCATCGCTAAAGTTCACCATAAGCATGTTGTAGGTGATATGGATATGCAGATTCTCCTCGCTCAGACCTAAATAGGCCGCCGTGCGCTTCATGTTACGCATTATGCGGCTGGTGTCTGCTGAACTTTCAACCAGCAGCTGACCCGTGCGTAGCAGCAAGTCGAGACGCCTTCTAATGTCTTTCTCAAAATCCACGTTACAGTTACACTTTTGTTCCATGAGTTTTTCTTAAAAATTTTATCCTGTTTATAATTTTATAAGTCAGATTTTTTCGGCTGCAAAATTACAAAAAATCCACGATATATGACATCTGTTTTCTATATATTTGTGTTGCCTGACACAATAATTATAAGTTTTGCACCTTATATTTCGGTCTTTCAATTAAAAACACTATCTTTGCAAACTGATAAATTCATATCTCGGCGAAGATCATAAATCGACGCCACAACGCAAAAAAGCAATTATTATGAAAGATTTTCTTAAGTATGTGGCCGCCACGGTGGTCGGAAGCATCGCCTTTCTCATTGTAATGGGCGTGTTCGGAATGATGAGCATCATCGGCATGGTAGCCTCATCGGAAGCAACAAAGAGTGTGGCCGACAACTCAGTACTGGTTCTCAACCTCTCTGGCACAATTAATGAGCAGGGTGAGGAAGATATCATAGGACAGCTTACAGGCAAGAATCCTGACAACATAGGAATGAACGACATCCTTTCGGCTATCAAGAAAGCAAAGGAGGAGCCGAAAATAAAGGGCATATATATTGAAGCTAACGGCATAAGCACAGGCTATGCCACGCTACAGGAGATTCGCAACGCGCTCGAAGATTTCAAAAAGTCGGGCAAATGGATTGTGGCTTATGCTGACAGTTATGCACAAGGCGACTACTATGTGGCTTCTGTTGCCGACAAGATATGGATAAACCCGAAAGGCATGCTCGACTGGCATGGACTGGGATCTCAACAGCTCTACTTGCGCGATGTGTTTGCCAAATTCGGCATTCGTTATCAGGTTGTAAAGGTTGGCACATACAAGAGCGCCACCGAGATCTACACCGAAGACCACATGTCTGAAGCAAACCGCAAACAGATGACGGCCTATGTGCAAGGCACATGGAACAACATCGTTGCTGCCGTGGCTAAAAGTCGTAAGGTCAGTGCCGACACGCTCAACGCCTATGCTGACCGCATGATCGTTTTTGAACCAACAGAGAACCTCACACGCTACAAGCTCGTTGACGAGCTGGTCTATGCAGACAACGTGAAAGGTAAAATAAAGAAGATGCTCGGCGTAAAAGACGACAAGAGCATCATTCAGCTTAGCGTCAGCGACATGGCTAACGTGAAGAGCAACTACAACAAAGGCGACGACCAGATTGCTGTCTACTATGCCAGCGGCAGCATTGTGCAGGAAGGCATCAGCGGTTTCATGTCACAGGGTTCGCAAATTGTTGCTAAAGATGTGTGCACCGACCTGGAAGCTCTTATGAACGACGATGACGTAAAGGCCGTTGTGTTGCGCATCAACTCGGGAGGTGGCGATGCCTATGCCTCAGAACAGATGTGGCACCAGATTGTAGAACTTAAGAAAAAGAAGCCTGTTGTGGTATCGATGGGCGATTATGCTGCATCGGGAGCCTACTATATGAGTTGTCCTGCTTCATGGATCGTGGCACAGCCTAACACTCTGACAGGCAGCATCGGTATATTTGGCGTGTTCCCCGACTACAGCAATCTTGTGACACAGAAGCTCGGTGTTAAGTTTGACGAGGTAAAGACAAACCGCAACAGCACGTTCGGCAACACCATGGCCCGTCCGCTCAACGCTGAAGAGCAACAGATGTTGCAAGGATACATCAATCGCGGATACCAACTGTTCCGCCAACGTGTGGCAGACGGACGTAAGCAGAGCGCACAGGATATAGAGAAAATTGCACAGGGACGTGTGTGGATAGGTGCCGACGCACTAAAGATACACCTTGTCGACCAACTCGGCGGACTTGACGATGCTGTGGCCAAGGCGGCTAAACTGGCTAAGCTTGACAGTTACTACACAAGCGAGTATCCTGCCCCGGGAAGCATCACGGACCAGCTGTTCAACTCTATGAGCAGCTCAAACTATCTTGACGAGCAGCTCCGTCTAACACTTGGCTCCATGTATGAGCCATTCATGCAGATGCGCACTCTCAACCAACGACAGATGTTGCAGGCACAACTGCCATTTGTCATTAACATGAAGTAAGAAAATAACAAGCAGACAAACACCAGCCTTGTCAGTTCGGTTTTGTCGCTTGTTATAACAAAAAAACTGTCAACAAAACAACAACAATGCGTATAGAAGGTGATTTCATAAAGATTAACGAGTGGCTGCGCCCCTTGAGTTGGCTTTATGGCCTTGGGGTCGGCTTCAGAAACATGCTTTTTGAGATTGGCGTGCTTAAAAGTCGCGCCTACGACATACCTGTCATCGCCGTGGGCAACATCACGGTGGGCGGCTCTGGCAAGACACCGCATGTTGAGTATCTCGTCAATCTGCTGCACGACAAGCTCAAGGTGGCTGTGCTAAGCAGAGGCTACAAGCGCAAGAGCCGTGGCTATGTGTTGGCAGACAAAGACACGACAATGCCCATGATCGGTGACGAACCGTTCCAGATGAAGAGCAAATATAACGACATATATGTTGCTGTTGACAAAAATCGTCGCGAGGGCATAGAACGGCTCACTAATGACGAGGCCACTTCCGATACAGATGTCATACTGCTTGACGATGCCTTCCAGCATCGTTATGTTAAGCCTGGCATAAACATTCTGCTTGTCGACTATCACCGTCTCATCATCTATGACGAGCTGTTGCCAGCCGGCCATCTGCGCGAGCCAAAAGAAGGCAAGCGCAGGGCAGACATGGTCATCATAACAAAGTGTCCGAAAGACTTGAAGCCAATGGAGTTTAGAGTGCTCACACGAGCTATGGACCTCTTTCCTTATCAAGATTTGTTCTTCACAACTCTTAACTACAAACAGCCCAAAGGCATTTTCAACAATAAAGAATTGCCTTTGACAGACATCGCCAAAGACACCACCATCATGGTGCTGACGGGCATTGCCTCACCACAACAGATGATGCTGGATCTGCAACCTTATGGCAAGAGTCTGGTACCGATGTCGTTTGGCGACCATCACAACTTCAGCCACGCCGACATTGAACAGATAAACAGCCGCTTTGCAAGCCTACCTTCTCCACGAATTGTCATCACCACAGAGAAGGATCGCTCACGACTCATCACAGCAGAAGGTCTTTCGGAAGAGATAAAGAACAACATTTACGCTCTACCCATCGAGGTCAAGTTTTTGCTTGACGGCGAAAAGTCTTTCAACAAGAAGATTATCAGCTATGTAAGAAAAAACTCAAGAAACAGCATCTTGGCGAAAAGAAAGGATGACAAGAAATGAATTGGCTTGTCACACAAGATGCTGATTAACAATAAAAATCATAACAACAATCAAGAAATGACAGATATTGCAAAACTTGGAGAATTCGGATTAATCAAGCATCTCACGAAAGACGTGAAACTTAAAAACGCGTCTTCTCTGAAAGGTGTGGGCGACGATTGCGCCGTGCTCTCCTACCCTGACAGCCAGGTACTCGTAACCACCGACATGTTGATGGAGGGCATTCATTTTGACCTCACATACATAGACCTGCAACACCTCGGCTACAAGTCGGCAATGGTCAATATAAGTGACATTTTTGCCATGAATGGCACACCGCGACAACTCATTGTGAGTATCGCTCTGAGCAAAAGGTTCAATGTCGAAGACATGGACGACTTTTACCGCGGTCTGCAATTGGCATGCGACAAGTGGGGGGTTGACATTGTAGGAGGCGACACAACATCGTCATACACAGGCCTGGCCATATCAATAACATGCATAGGTGAGGCTAAACCAGAAGATATTGTATACAGAAACGGAGCAAAGGACACAGACCTTATATGCGTGTCGGGAGATTTAGGAGCAGCCTACATGGGTCTGCAACTATTGGAGCGTGAGAAGACGGTCTACTATCAACAAGTGGACGAAGCACGCAAAAAGGGCGACCAAAAAGCTCTCGACGGCCTGAAATACTTCCAACCCGACTTTGCCGGACGCGAATACCTCCTGCAACGTCAGCTACAGCCCGAGGCACGAGGCGACATCTTACAGCGTCTGCGCGAGGCCAACGTTCACCCGACGTCCATGATGGATATTAGCGACGGACTGAGTTCGGAACTGCACCACATCTGCACACAAAGCAATTGCGGCTGCCGCATATACGAAAAGAACCTGCCAATCGACTACCAAACAGCTGTCATGGCTGAGGAGATGAACATGAACGTAACGACATGCGCCCTTAACGGCGGCGAAGACTACGAGCTCCTGTTCACGGTGCCCATAGGTGATCATGCCAAGGTGGAAGACATGCAAGACGTGAAGCTCATTGGACATATTACCCGTCCCGAATTGGGATTAGCCCTTATCGCACGCGACGGCAACGAATTTGAACTTAAGGCTCAGGGCTGGAACCCGTTATCCAACAACGACAAAAAATAGAAAGCCCAATTTCTATAAATAACAACAGCGAGACATATATCCCTCCAAACCAGATAGAGGTTATATATGTCCCGCTTTGTTTTTCTTGCTTTATACTTTATATTTCTCGTTTCTTGCTTCTTGTTTCTCGTTTCTCGTTTCTTGCTTCTCGTCTCTTGCTTCTTGCTTCTCGTTTTCCGTTTCTCGTTAAATTATATCATTGATAAAATTCACCGCTTTATAATTCATCATTGCGCAAAGCGCAACCATTCAACATTCAACAATCAATAATCAACATTCCAAACAAACCCTCGCGCCATACGTCCTGCCTCATCATCAAAGTGGCCTCCTTTGTTCCATTCAAGCACAGTATGTTCCGCTGACAGTTGTTGAAGAAGCAACTCGTGTTGACGACGTATGCACGGACCCACAGCAGCCATTCGCTGATTGCGGGCATGCTCCTCTCGATCCCCAAGACTGAGATAGACCCTTTTGGCATGTGTATGATTATTTTCTGCAAACACGGTCCAGTTCTTAATCCAGACAGACGGCGAAACAGCCGCAACGCCAACAAAGAGGTCTGTTTTGCACGATGCCCACAATGCGAACAAGCCACCAAGCGAATAGCCGCCAACAACACATGGCACATCACCATATCTCGAATGAAGCCAAGGCACCAGTGTGTTCTCAATATAACGCAATGTGTCAGAAGCGTGTTTGCCCATCTCCTCGTCTCTCGACACAGCATCATCAAACCAAGGCATAAGACAACGTGCCCAGCAGTCAAGCTCTATGCCAACAAACAGATAAGGCCTTGTAATGCCTTCGTCAAGCATTGTAAGTTCGTCAGGCAAACTCTTGGCTTCATGGCGTGCCGTGAGCTGTAGGAACACCACTTTAGGTTGCACCCCATCACAGTTTGAATGTAAGATGCAACTCTTGCTCCCTACCATCACCCGTTCAACATCAAGCTTTCCTTTTATTTCCATAGAACCGCTTTTTCCGTCCATATACCTGGCATTTTTACGCATGATTAACAACAACAAAAAAGGCACTTAACGACGTTAATCGTAAGTGCCTTATTATTTTTTGAGCCTCTTGTCGGATTCGAACCAACGACCCCGAGATTACAAATCACGTGCTCTGGCCAACTGAGCTAAAGAGGCGGGTGGGTAAGCTACTTACATCGCGCCGCTACAACCAACTACCTTTGCTACGTTCCCGTCCTGGAGGATTCGAAGGGAGCTGACCGTGTAAGACTTACCCATGTTTTGTAAGCGGGTGCAAAGGTAAGAAATAAAATTTTATTAGCAACATAACGTGCCTACTTTCTTGCTCCATTTAACTTATTTTTAGTTTTACACCCGCTTATCTGTTGTTTTTATCCTATGTCAACAACAGTTATTCCTGCTCCACCAAACTGCACATGCTCATCACGGAACGATGTTACGCTTGGCACAGTAGCCAAATACTGGCGTATGAGCTGACGCAAGATACCGTTTCCCTTACCATGCAGAATGCGCACACGCGACATGCCCACAAGACAAGCATCGTCAATAAAATACATTACAGCGTTGAGAGCCTCGTCACCACGCATGCCTCGCACATCAAGGTCTTGATGGAAGTTGAGCTTACGGTTGTCAATGGTCTCTCGTGTCTCACGACTGACATTAAACACAGGAGCAACATCTTCTTTCTTCGCCTCTGCCATGTCGACATACTCAAGACGCGAAGCAGGCATCTTCGTACGCATGCCACCAAATATCACGGTAGCGTTCTTGCCGTCCATGCTCTCAATCTTGCCAACGGTGGAGAGACCCCTGATCTTCACGCTGTCTCCGACCTCAAGGTTACGGCCTTCTTTCTTGGCAGCCTTGCTTGCCGCCTCACGCAGCTTTGCTGCAGCCTGACGCTCACGTTCAGCTTTCTCGTCCTTGTGTTTCTTATGACGTTCCTTGCGTTCCTGAATCTGACGAATCTTCTTGGCAATAAGATCATCATTGGCCTTGGCATCAATCTCCGACACCCCAGCCTTAAACTCGTTAAGTTCCTCACGAATTCGCTTAGTCTCTTCCTTCTCAGCCTGACTCTCACGAATCTCGCGAATGGCGTTCTCAATCTTCTTGTTGCTCTCCTTAAGCAGCTCCTCTGCCTGTTCTTTAGCCTTACGCAGAATGTCCTTACGGCTCTGCTCAAGGTCTGCGATCTCTTTTTCGTAACGCGCCACTGTGCGCTCAAGCTCTTTCTCACGCTGATGCACATTCTGTCGCTTGTTCTCCCAATAGCGTTTGTCGCGCACGATGTCTTGCAGATACTTGTCGCTCTGTATATAATCGGAGCCCACCATCTCGCTTGCCTCCTTTATTACCTCCTCAGGAATGCCCGTCTTGCGGGCAATCTCAATGGCAAACGAGCTACCAGGCTGCCCGATAGCAAGCTGAAAGAGAGGACGCATCTCATGACGGTCATAGAGCATGGCACCGTTGGCTATGCCATCGTGCGAGTCGGCATAGTGTTTAAGGTTCTGATAGTGAGTGGTGATCACACCCCACGCCTGTTTCTTCACAAACTGGTTAAGCACAGCCTCAGCCATAGCTCCACCGATCTGCGGCTCTGTACCCGTACCAAACTCGTCGATAAGCAAAAGCGTACCGTCATTGGCTTGGCGCATCATGTTCTTCATGTTGAGCAGGTGTGACGAATAGGTCGAGAGATCGTTCTCTATGCTCTGCTCATCGCCAATATCAATCATCAGATTCTTGAACACGCCAACAGTTGAGCGCTCACTCATAGGCACAGAAAGACCACATTGAAGCATATACTGAAGCAGTCCGACCGTCTTCAGACATACCGACTTACCACCGGCGTTAGGGCCAGAGATGATAAGGATGTGGCGGTCGCGTGTCAACGTAATGTCAAGCGGCACCACAGGCTTGTCCTGTTTCTTTAAAGCGAGCCACAACAGCGGGTGTCGTGAAGAGATCCAGTCAATGACAGGCGCAGCCTGCACCTCTGGCTCTATACCGCCGACAAGAACTGCAAACTCCGCACGAGCTCGTATAAAGTCGATCTCTGCCAGCAACAGGTATGCATAAATTATCTCGTTCACATAAGGACGCACGAGCTTGGTAAAGTCGACAAGTATGCGCACCACCTCTCGACGCTCCTCTGCCTCCAACTCACGAATGCGGTTATTGGCCTCCACCACCTCTGTAGGCTCCACGAAAACGGTCTTTCCTGTAGACGATTCGTCATGCACGATACCTTTAATCTTACGTTTCAAGCCAGGGGCAATAGGCACAACCAATCGTCCGTCGCGCACGGTTGGTGTTACATCCTTGTCAACAAGTCCCTCACTCTGCGCCGCTCTTAATATACTATATAAGGTACGCGAGACGCTTCCCTCTGCCTTGTGCAGCTGCATACGGATATCGGCAAGGGCTGGCGACGCCGAGTCTTTCACCTTACCATACTTGTCAAGGATCTGGTCTATGCGACGCAAAATCTCCGGAAACGTGAGCACACCGTCAGTAAGCTCATGGAGTGTAGGATAATCGTACACGCCTTCATCGCTTCCTCTGTCAAGAAACCGCACAATGGCTGCTATGGTCTCAAGCGAACGGCGAAGGTCGAATATCTCGTTCTCCTCAAGATGCGTTCCCTCAAGGCGTATGCGCTTGACAGATTCGCGCATGTCAAAGAAAAACTGCAATGGGAAATCATCGCTCTCCTCTTGCAATCGACGAAACTCGCGCGTCTGCCTCAACATAGTATTTATGACCGCCACGTCACCGCTAAACGCCATCTCATCGACCTTATCCTTGCCGAGCTGACAAAGACAATAGCCTTTTAACAGAGAGCGTATCTCGCTAAACTGTATCTTGTTTTCAAAGTTGCTTGGATAAATCATAGTGCAAAGCTACACATTTTTACCCATTTTCCGAGGATATAAGCAAAAAAGTTGCAAAAAATTTTGGATATTCAATAAAAAGCATTACCTTTGCACCCGCAAAAAGCAAAAAGGTAACACACTTTTGTTTTGACAAGAACGGCTACAAGCCAACCATAGCACCCTATGGAGAGATGGCAGAGTGGTCGAATGCACCGGTCTTGAAAACCGGCGTACTGAGAGGTACCGGGGGTTCGAATCCCTCTCTCTCCGCAAAGGCTTCTGAAAGAAATTTCAGGAGCCTTTTTTCGTAGTACAGTATTCTCGGCATAAATAGACAGAAATTTATGACAATTCATCCATTACATATTATCCCATCCCTGCTTATGGTTTTATCATCTTTAAGTGCTCACGCAATATACCCCGACTCTCTTAACCAGAGAATGATGCAGGAAGAGGAACAAGCGTTTCTTGAAAACATGAAACCGGGATTGCAGCACACACAGATGTTGGCTGTGCGTAAAGCCATGCAAGGCGACGACTCTGACCTGCAACAGATAAGGGAAAGCAGAAATCAAATTCCTTCACTACCCGAAGAGGTGTCCACATCTTATCCCGCACCCACCATCTGCCTGTTCTCTCCAAAGAAAGCAACAAACCGCAAACGACCAATCCTCCTTTACCTTCATGGTGGCGGATGGTGCTTTGGCAGCATAAACAGTTGTGCAAGATTCTGCGCCGCTGTGGCGCTGGAAGCCGACTGCATCGTTGCGGCATTAAACTATCGTCTCTCCCCTGCACATCCCTTCCCCGCTCCTCTTGAAGATTGTCAGAAAGCGGTTGCCTATCTAAAGGAACATGCCTTCAAATGGGGCGGCGACAGCACACATGTATCAGTTGGAGGCGATAGTGCCGGTGGAAACCTCGCATTGGCAACAGCCTTGTCTGTTCCTGGCATTTCCAAGGTCATACCTATTTATCCTGTCACAAAACTCTTCACCGAACAAACACCGTCATGGATAAAATATGCCAAGGGTTATGGCAACGATGCCAAACTGCTTGAGGCTTTCAACGAAGCCTACGCCAACAATCAGGAACGTAACCCTCTGGCATCTGTCGGTTTATGCAGCGACGAAGCACTAAAAGCATTGCCACCGGCATTGTTCATTTTAGCCGGACATGACATCTTGCTTGACCAGACCGCTGCTCTCGTCAAGCGCATGCAACACCTTGACATGCCTGTAAGCTATCGCATCTATCCCACCGCTACGCACCTGTTCATAACCGTACCTGGACAGCTAACAGCTTTCAAGGAAGCGGTGAAAGACGTCAGCCTGTTCATAAACGGTGCTCACTAAAGAATTATCTCAAACAGTCATAACAATCAAGAAACAACATCACACCATGGCATTATCCAACCTAGAGAAGCATTATAACAAACACCCTGAAGACCTGCGCCTTCTGCGCAGACACGGCATCGTAGAGTTTGAAACGACCATGCACCACCTGCACCGTTTCCTTAAGCCCGGCATGCATCTGCTCGACATCGGCGCAGGCACAGGCCGCTACAGCTCAGCCCTAATGGCCGAAGGCTACAACGTGAAAGCGGTTGAACTGGTGAAGCGCAACATCAACGTCTTCCTCGAACGCGAGCCAACAGCCAACGTGGTGCAAGGCGACGCAAGAGACATGCCGTTCATCCCTGCCGCATCGGCAGACATAACGCTCTTGCTGGGACCTCTCTACCACCTCATTGGCGACGAAGAGAAGCTGAAAGCTCTAAACGAGGCCAAACGTGTCACGAAACCTGGCGGACTGATCTTTGTGGCTTACCTCATGAACGAATATAGCATCCTGTCTTATTGCTTCGATGAAGACAGAATGGGCGACCTGCTAAAGAAAGGTGTGGTAGACCGCAATTTCCACATCCAGGCACAGACAGACGAGCTTTACGACTATGTGCGCATCGACGACATCAACCGTCTGGACACAGCTGCCGGCCTGGATCGTGTCACCATATTCTCACCCGACGGGGCTTCCGACTACATGCGCACACGCCTAAACCGCATGAGTGACGAGACGTTTGCTCTGTTCATCGAATACCAAAAGACCATATCTGAACGTGCCGACCTCATTGGCGCGGGAAGCCATGTGGTTGACGTGGTGCGGGTGAAATGAAAAAGCCGACAACAACGACAACAACCCGACAACAACAAAACCTGACCTTACCAAGAGAAAACAACAGCTGACGCGACAAAAGGAAAATGTGAACAGTTTGTGATATTTTATGAATATGCCTACACGATAATAAATCAGTAACTTTGCAACCGAATTATTACTTAAGATATGAAAAAATTATTGTTCACATTTTCCTTGACTCTTCTCTCAAGCCTGTCCATGGCCCAAGAGACATTGTCATTGGGCCAATGCCTACAGATGGGCATTGAGCGAAATCTTAATTTGAAAACCTATGAGGGCAATGTTCTCAAAGGCAAGCACAACATCAGCGAGAACCGTGCCCGACTGCTGCCACAGATAAACATAGGTGCAGCTTTCAACGACAATTTCACGCCGCCCGTGTCTGTGACCGATGGCACCGCCTACGGCAAACCGTACAACGTCACAAAGACGCTGCAATATAACTCATCGGCAAGCATCCAGCTACAGATGCCCCTCTACAGTCAGACAGCACTCACAGCGCTCAACATCTCCAAAACTCTCGACCAGCTAAACTCCTTGTCTTACAACAAAGCCAAGGAAGACCTCATCGTGCAGATCAGCAAGATGTATTATCTCGCACAAAACACCGAGGAACAGATCGGCATAATAAAAGACAACATCAAACGTCTGGAAGAACTGCGCGACATCACACAGGCCTTCCATGACAACGACATGGCCCTCAGCGTCGACGTGAAACGTGTAAACGTGAACCTGGAGAATCTCAGCGTGCAATATGACAACGCAAAGGCCATGCTCACACAGCAGTATAACATGCTCAAATATGTCATCGACTATCCTGCCGACAAAACCATTGCGGTAGAGAAAGCAAACATCGAACAGACAGACATGGCAGCGCTGACAGGACTGAACGAGAACCTGTCTGAACTGCAACTGCTCCGCAAACAGCAGACACTCGCCGAACAGCAGAAGAAGCTGGCGAAAGACGGATACCTGCCAACGCTTGCTCTCACAGGCAACTGGACCTACGCCGCCTTCACCGACAAGTTCAGCAACTGGTTCCATTCTGGCGAATCGAACCATTGGTACAAGTCGAACGGCATCGGTCTGACGCTGCGCATCCCCGTGTTCGACGGTTTCGAGAAGCGCTCCAAGATAAGAAAAGCACAAGTAGACATCGACAATGCCAAGCTGTCTTACGAGAACGCCATGAAGGGCATGCAGACACAATATGCCAACGCCGTGAACGACCTCGCCAACAACCAGCGCAACTTCAGCAAACAGCGCGACAACTATCTCCTGGCCGAGGATGTGTATAAGGTGACAAGCGACAGATACCGCGAGGGCATAGCCTCAATGACGGAGGTGCTGCAAGACGAGATGAGCATGAGCGACGCTCAGAACAATTATCTCACGGCCCATTTCAACTATCAGGTGTCGAACCTGACGCTACTGAAGCTCACGGGACAACTTGAGAAGCTATTGAAATGAATGTGGAAAGTGGAAGGTTGAATGATTGCGGCTTTGCCGCAATGTAGTATTTTCCGATGTTGACTTTTTCTTTTATTCGGCATTTATTCATTCTGCTTTTATTTTTTAAGGTAACATATAACAAGACAAAAAATGGAGACAAACAACAATAACGCAAGCAACAATAACGCAAGCAACAACAACGCAAGCAACAACAACGCAAGCAATAACAACGCAAGCAACAACAACGCAAACAGCGAGAACAACGCCCAGTCTAATCACGAGCTTACAGCCAAACAGCTGAAGCGCCAACGCATACGCCAGATTGTGGTAAGCCTCATCGGCGTGGCTATCCTTGTATGGGGAATCGTCAAGATTGGCTGCATGTTCATGGACTATAAAAGCAACGAGAAGAGCGACGATGCTCAGATAGAGCAATATATCTCACCCGTCAACATGCGTGCATCAGGATACATCAAGAAGATCTGTTTCAAGGAACACCAGGACGTGAAGAAGGGCGACACGCTGCTCGTTCTCGACGACCGCGAGTATCGCATACGCGTCATGGAGGCTGAAGCAGCTCTCAAGGACGCCATGGCTGGAGCCAACGTGGTGGACGCATCGCTGCAGACCACGCAGACCTCTGCAACAGTATACGAGGCATCAATAGCCGAGATAGAGATACGCCTCTCTAAGCTGGAGAAAGACCGCCAGCGTTACCAGAACCTTGTGGCCCGCAACGCTGCTACACCCATACAGCTCGAACAGATCGAGACCGAATATAACGCCACGAAGAAGAAGCTCGATGCTGTGCGCCGCCAACAGAAAGCTGCCTACTCGGGCGTGAACGAGGTGCAGACGCGCAAGAAGAACACAGCGGCTGCCATCGAACGTGCACAGGCTGCTCTGGAGATGGCAAAGCTCAACCTCTCCTATTGTGTCGTAACGGCTCCCTGCGACGGCAAGCTCGGCCGCCGCGCTCTCGAAGAGGGACAGCTGGTGAACGCAGGACAGACCATCACCTACATCATGCCCGACACGCAGAAATGGGTTATCGCCAACTATAAGGAGACACAGGTGGAGAACCTCTATGTAGGCCAGAAGGTCATCATGACCGTCGATGCCTTCGAAGGCAAAGAGTTTGAAGGCAAAATTACGGCCATTTCTGGTGCCACAGGCTCCAAATACTCTCTCGTGCCTACTGACAACTCGGCTGGCAACTTCGTGAAGATTCAGCAGCGTGTGCCTGTGCGCATAGAGTTTGAAGGAATATCCAAGGAAGACAACGACAAGTTGGCTGCCGGAATGATGGTTGTTGTAAAGGCTCAACTTAAGTAAATGACACAAGCAGAGATATATACGGCGGTGCCTGACCACCTGCCGAAGAATTTTCCGTTCTACAACTGGGTGCCAAAGCCCCTGGGCATCGCCTTCCTCGTCATCCTTTTCATACCTATCATGACGGTGAGCGGTGCCTACACCGTCAACAGTAGCGAGATGGTGGGCGGGCTTGGCATCCAATCGGAACATATCGCGTTCCTGAGCTTCGTCACGTCCATAGGCATGGCGGCGTTCTCGCCGTTCTTCTATTCCCTGGTCAGCGTGCGCCGCCAGAAGATGATGAGCCTCGTAGGCTTCTCCTTGCTGGCTGTGCAGAGCTACATCTGTGCCAACACCGACAGCCTGTTCATCCTCGCTCTCAACAGCCTGATCATGGGCTTCGTCCGGCAGACCTTGCTCATGTGCAACCTCTTCACGCTCATCAAGTATGGCTTCGGCATAGAGGCCACACGCAACGTCACGCCCGGCAACGAGCCTGTTGACGAGGCTGGATGGGACGCTCTCGACACGGAGAAGAAGGCGAGCCAACCGATCATCTATTTCTTCTTCATGCTCCTCGGACAGATAGGCACATGGATAACGGCATGGTTCGCTTACAACTACCACTGGCAGATGGTCTATTATGCCATGCTCGGCGCCATACTCGTGGCCCTGCTCATCACCCTTCTGTGCATGCCTTACAACCCCTACCCCACAAAGCACAGTCCGCTGTCGTTCTCCAAGTTCGGCAACGTGGTGGTGTTCTGCCTCATGTGCTGCTCGTTCGTCTATGTCACGGTCTACGGCAAGGTTTACGATTGGTACGACAGTCCAAGAATCTGCTGGGCAACAGCTGTCTGTGTGCTCTCCGCCCTTCTGTTCTTCTACCTTGAGAAGACGCGCCGCTCGCCTTACTTCATGCTCAAGGCGTTCAAGTCGCGTAGCATACAGGGCGGCATACTGCTCTTCATCGGACTGATGATCTGCAACTCCAGCTCCATGCTCGTCAACATCTTCGTGGGCGTGGGCATGAAGACAGACCAGATACAGGTGGCAGCCCTCGGCAACTGGGTCTTGCTGGGCTATTTCATAGGCCTGGTGACCATCCTTATTCTCAACAACAAGGGTGTCCATTTCAAATGGTTCTTCGCCCTTGGCTTCATCCTCATTGCCGCCGCCTCACTGTTCATGTATTTTGAGGTACAGACAGCCGGAATGTTGGAGCGCATGAAGTGGCCTGTCATCATACGCGCCACGGGCATGATGCTCCTCTACTCGCTCATCGCCGTCTACGCCAACCAGCGCATGCCTTACAAGCTACTCTCCACATGGGTGTGCATAATGCTCACCGTGCGCATGGTCATAGCTCCCGGCATCGGATCGGCTCTCTATCAGGTGGTGTTCCAGTATCGCCAGCAATATTATGTCACGCGTTACGCCCACGACTATGACCGCACGAACGCGGAGACAGCCACAACCTACGACATGACAGCCCGTGGCATGCAGTATCAGGGCAAGAGCGAGACAGAGGCACAACACATGGCTGCCATGTCGGCAAAGGGCAAGGTGCAGGTGCAGGCCACGCTGTCAGCCATCAAGGAGATGTCGGGATGGACCATCTATGCCTGCATAATACTTGCCGGTCTCATGCTCGTCGTTCCGTGGCCCAAGAGAGACATATCGAAGGACACGAAAGAGTGGTATGTAAACTATTGAACCCAAAACGGTCATTAGACCGTTTGGGGTTAAAATAACGTTAAATGGCCATTAGCGTCCCGTTAAAAGCCGGGACCCTAATGGCCAATTAACCTAACAAACTTAAAAGTTAGACAATTTCCAAAACATAAACACCACGGGCCGGAATTTGAACCGCCGTGTCTATCGCAACGGTCGTATCTGTTATAACATCTTTGCCCGACTTATGATCTTTTACAACTTCATTGAAACGATTCATATCCAATGTCTGGGTCTGATCTGTTCCATTCATTAAAACAAGAACCGTCTTGTTGTCCTTGACCCTTGCATAAACATAACAGCCCGATCTGTCAGGAGTGTAATGAATCAGCTTTCCTTCTTTTACAGCATCACACCGCTGTCTCCAGTTCAACAATTTCCTCATATAATTCCAAGCTTCATTCTGCAGATCCGTACGTCCCTCAGGTGTGAAAGCATCTTTCGGGTCTCCAACCCAACCTCCGGGAAAATCAGAGCGTATGACACCGTCGCCTTCGGCTTTTGTTCCAGACATCAGAATCTCTGTTCCATAATAGATCTGAGGAATGCCTCGGGTTGTCAACAAGAAAGCTATGGCCTGTTTGTATCTTCTTAAATCAGACTCTCCCTTTTGCATAAAGCGCCCTAAATCATGATTATCCAAAAAGATCAGCACGTTGTTGGGATCGGGGAACATGAAATCTTGTGCGATAACTTCATAAATCTTAAACAGCCCTGCTTCAGATCCTTCATTGCTGGAACATACATCTCCAAACGCCTTTTGGCAAGTAAAGGTCAGGTCAAAATCCATCACGGTCTTTAAGTTGCTGTTCGATTCATTCATTTTAGAATCTTTTTGCCACCATGCCGAAGCAGATCCTCTCGGATACCAGGCTTCTCCCACAATGTTGAAATCGGGATATTCTTTTTCCACCTCCTTGCACCAAGTAGACATAAAATCATAATCGGCATAGGGATGTGTGTCTTGACGGATACCGTCAATGCGTGCATATTCAATCCACCAGATGCTGTTTTGAATCAGATAGCGGGCCAGATGCCTGTTTTTCTGATTAAGATCGGGCATGCCTCTTCCAAACCAACCATTTACCAAGGTCTCTCTCTCCGACTTAGGTGCGTGAACATCCATAAGAGTCCATTTGAAATGGTTTGTTTGAACAAAGTTGTCTTGATGATTCAGCCAATCAGAGGTAGGAAAATCTTTTAACCACCAATGGGAGCTACCACAATGGTTGAAAATCATGTCCATCACCACCTTCATTCCTTTCTTGTGGGCCTTGTCGATCAACTCGCAATATTCTTCATTCGTTCCGAAACGAGGATCTACCCGATAAAAATCGGTAATGGCGTATCCGTGATATGAACCTCCGGGCATCCTGTTCTCCAACACTGGATTTAACCAGATTGTCGTGAAGCCTAAATCACGGATATAATCTAATTTATTAATAATACCGCGCAAATCACCTCCGTGGCGAGCCCAGTCGCCCGAACGGTCTGTCTTGACATCATCGAGATTGTCATTAGACGGGTCTGCATTTGCAAAACGGTCAGGAGTGATCAAATACATCACGTCAGCAGATGAAAATCCGGCAGCTCCAGGCTTTTTACTTCTTTCCTTTAACTCGAAGGTTCTTATTTCTTTCTTTTTGCCTTTTTGAAACACCAAATTCATGGTACCTGGAGAGGCTTCTTTGGAGATGTCCAGATAAATGAACAGGTAATTAGGGTTCTCCACTCCTACAACCTCCTTCACTCTTACCCCCGGATAGTCGATATGAACTTGAGAACTTGCGATGTTCTTGCCATAAACCATAATCTGCAATTCAGGATTCTTCATCCCCACCCACCAGCAAGCAGGCTCCAACCGCGATATATCAGTGGCATATACAGCACTGATACACAACAGGCAAACGATAAACAACAATGATCTTTTCATGATTTTTTGATTACTTTAGTTTCCCATTAAAAATGGAACGGCTAGAAAATTAATTAATAGCTGACCGTTTTGGTCGAACATATTTCGCCTACAAAAATACATTATTTTTTTTTGCACAAACGTTTGCACTGTTTATAAATTACAGTTTTTTAACCGTAAAGGTTATAAAAACATTACTGCTTACGCTCCGTAAGTGACGTGTTTACACCCCGCAAAAGAGGGGTTTCAGAAATGCGTTGTAAAGGATGGGAAAGGTTAGAAAAGGGGCGTTTTTATCACGGTTTTGCATAAATATACAGAATGACAGAAAGATAGCGAATAAAGGCTTATCTTTGCAGGATGCGCAAAATTATAGTTAAATTTCGCGCACGAATTGTTAACAGATTTAAAATACACCCTTACTTTGTCATTAAGCCTCTTTGAGGTCGTCAAAGAGCCTCTTTGAGGCTGTCAAATGGGCTTAATGAGGACGTCATTAAGGCACTTTCATTTTGTCATTTGGGCTTAATGAGAAAATGAATAAATATACGGCTCAAAGCGCATATTTATGCATTGGCAAAACGTTCATATAAAAGCTATCGTTCGCCCTCTTCGAGGACGTTTTTATTATCTTGCTGTGAAACCGCAGGTTTCGTTCGCTACGCTCTCTTCACCAGCAGTTACGGATATTCGCCGCCTTCGGCGACGCTTGCTTGAGATAAATGACCATAACATACAAGCGAAAGTTCAACAAAATATAGCATCAGCAAATAGAAGAATGATTTGCTGCTTTGATTTATTTTTGCTAATTTTGTCGCAAACAAAACGGTGCAGAGAATGAAGAACGGCAATAATGATATCAGCTCACTTGAGGAACAGATGGCAAACAATGATGACATCTGCTGCTCTTGCGGCATTGTAACGGCTTTTCCAAAAGCGTTTTTCGACAACTACCGTGTGGCGGGGGTGGGCATAATGGTCTGCACATCAGGGTCGTTCACGCTTCGTTGTGAAGGGGTCGAATATGCTGTAACGCAGGGTGAGACGGTGTTTCTTGCACGCGACGTCTATTTCTCCGTGTCCGACCATAGCGCCGACTGTGGCGTGGTAATAATTCTTTACCGCGTCGACTCCATTCGCGACTTCCTCGGCACCACCATCGTGGTAATGAAATTTGTGGAGATGCTGAACCCACGCAACTGCTGGGTCTTGCACACCCAGCACGAGAGCGAGTTTGAGAAATATGCCCAACTGCTGGCTGCCAAAAGGAACGAGGGCAACGTCTTTGCCATGAACGAACACAAGCTCCTGCTCCTGGCGCTCACCTACAGGGTGTGCAGCATCTTTAGCGCATTGGCCAAAGACGGCGACCACCTGTCAAACCGCAAGCTGGAGACCTACATGCGCCTCATGCAACTCATTGACCAACATTATGTTAAAGAGAGGGGCGTGCGGTTCTATGCCGACAAGCTGTGTCTCTCACCCAAATATCTCACGTCTATCGTGAAATCGGTTTCAGGCAGCAGCGTGCAGCAACTGGTGTTCAAAGCCATAACGAAAAAGGCAATCTTTCTTGTCAACAACACGGACAAGAGCATTAAAGAGATATCCGACTATCTAAACTTCCCTAACGCCTCTGCCTTCGGCACATTCTTCAAAAAACAAGTGGGAATGTCGCCGGTAAACTATAGACAAGAGAATCTTAGGTCATGAGATTTGAAAAGCGCAACGATATTTTCGCGCTTCGCGCATTGTTTAAACATTAATTTCCATTAATTGAACATTAATTGAACGTCAATAATTCCGCGCGAAGCGCGTATTAATGATAATTAATGGGCCATTAATGGAAATTAATGTTTAAAAAAAGAACGAGCGCAAAGCGCGATGTAAATTTTAATTCTTGCGAAAAACTAATCATATCTAAACTTCCCTAACGCCTCTGCCTTCGGCACATTCTTCAAAAAACAAGTGGGAATGTCGCCGGTAAACTATAGACAAGAGAATCTTAGGTCATGAGATTTGAAAAGCGCAACGATATTTTCGCGCTTCGCGCATTGTTTAAACATTAATTTCCATTAATTGAACATTAATTGAACGTCAATAATTCCGCGCGAAGCGCGTATTAATGATAATTAATGGACCATTAATGGAAATTAATGTTTAAAAAAAAACGTGCGCAAAGCGCGATGTAATTATTAATCCTTGCGGAAAAATAATCAATAAACAATCTTGGCAGTCTTATTGCCTGCCTTCACCATGTACACGCCGCGTGCTACGTTAACAAGCGACAGCTTAGTGGTGTTCTTGGCAGCAAGCACGAGCGTGCCGTTGGCGCTGAAAAGCTCCACATCGGCAGCCTTGGCAAGGGTAACGGTGTTGCCGTCCCAGCCGATGGTGTTGTCATCAGCCAGCACGCTGCTCACACCCGTCTCGCCGTTGTCATCGTCGTCATAGAACTTGTAGGTGTAAACACCCTCTGCCGCGTTCTCCTCTGCCTTGTTGTCGCTCTGTGCAATGGTGTAGTTGCCGTTGTTGGCTACAGAGGTGGCGAAGAGAGCTTTGGTACCTTCCACAAGGCGCATCGATAAAGGCACGACGTCGTTGTCGGCAAAGAAGTTGAGAGGAGGCTCCACCACATGACCGCTTGTTGCCTCTGCCCAACCTGTGAGCTGCACTTCGTCATCAAAGACAGCCATGCCTGTCACAACCTCAGCCTTCTTCATGACATCGCCCTCGTTATAGCCGCTTGTCAACGCCCAGTTCTTTGACAGGTTGCCCTTCAGACATGCAATGTAGGTGTCGCAACCGCCTTCGTATGCCTTGCTGTGGTCAAACGGAAAGGTCTCGTTAAACGTTCCTGCGAGGTAGAGATTGCCATTTTTGAATGCCATCTCGTCGACGGTGTTAAACTTTGCTATGCGTATGTTCTCATCAATCTTAGAGTGATAGGTCTTCATTGCTGCGATGTCGCCGTTCTCTATTGCCGCAACAATAAAAGCATGCTCATATTTTGTGTCACCGTCAATCACACCATTCAGCAAGTCGGTGATCTGCTTTGATCCGTTAGCCGACTTCAAAGTAAGGTCGTCACCATAAGCCACGAAAGCAACATACACCTTTGAGCCATCGGTTGTGAAGTTTACATCCTCGGCACCATAGCCCAGCTCTGTCTCATTGTCTGTAGCAGCCATCTGTGCCACAAGCTCAGCCTGCGCAAAGTCGGCAGACAATGACACGACAGCGAGTGTGGGAACATCGTATAAATAAAGGCCCCAAAGGCTTTGGTACTTGCCTTCCAGTGTGAGGTCGTTGATCTTGCTGTTACCCTGAAATGAAGCGGCAAGATATACCTTTCCGTTCGAAGCTATAAGCTTATAGGGAATGAATTCGGGATCGGGGTCGTCATAGCCTTCGTCATTACGGACCTGCTCAGGTATGATAACCTTCGAAGCCACATAATCGCCGTCTTTGCTATACTTCACAATGAAGGCAGAAACCTGTCTGGTCACGCCCTCCTTGCCGTTGATCGTTGCCTTCTGCTCGCCTGTGCCGTCAAGAATCTGAACGATGTCGGCAAAGTTGCCGGCAACATAGATGTTTCCTTCAGCATCGTTGGCCACGGCCTTTACGGTGGCGGCACCCTTCAGTCCGGCTGCCCACTTCTTGTCACCAGCCTTGTCATACTTTGCGACAAATGCACTTGTTGCGATGGGTTCCAGATAGCTTGAAGCAAACGCCACGTCCTTGGTGTAGGTACCTGTAACGATGGCGTTACCCTCGTTGTCTATGGTCATGGGAGCACCACGCTGCAAGTCGGAAACCTTCTCTGTGGTGTTAAGGATTGCAGTCCATGTTGCTAGAGTCTCCTGCGCATTGGCCACCATCGAAGCCAATGCCATCATAACAGAAAATGTTATTCTTTTCATTATCGTCAATTTTTTATCGTGATATAAATTATAATTTCTTGATTGGGATCTCTTGATCAGAAAATCTTGATCAGAAAATCTTGATTAAATCTTCTGATCAGAACCTCTTAGTTTCCCCACTTCTCGATGTTCGGGTTAGCCTCCACCGCCTCTATCGGGAAGCGCATGGTGTAACGCGAATCGTTCTCGCTCAGGGTATAGGTCTTGTTGTCGTAAGTCTTTGTCAGCTCAGGCCGTGAGGTGCGGCGCAGGTCGAACCAACGGTGTCCCTCAAAGGCAAGCTCATAAGCACGCTCGTTAAAGATGGCCTTGAGCAGATCGGCCTTCTGCATGTCGTCAAGCTGAGCGGCATACTGGTTATACTTGGCTGATGCATATCGCTTCGCCATGAGTTTCTTAAGATAGGTGCGTGCCTCGTTAAGCTTACTGTCATCTGCCGCAGCGTTGTCGGCGGCAAGCTCTGCTGCTGCTTCGGCGGCTATGAGGTAGGCCTCGCCTGAACGGAAGGTGCAACGATAGCCGTCGTTGCCCTTGTCGCCATATTTCTGCAAGCTGTAGGCACTTGCCGTGATGGCCTTGTAGAACAGCGACTTGCGCTTGTCGCCTGTGCGATACTGGTCTATCAGGGCCTTGTTGGGAGCACCGATCCTCACATAGCTTGAGGTCATGACCTGCTCCAGAGCCACGATGCTCTCTACCGACTTGTAATAGTTGGGCATGACCTTCGAGACGGTGAGGTCTTCGAGCTCTCCATGCTTCTCTATGACAGCCTGTGCAGCAGCCAGCGCATTCTGCCAGTCGCCCTTATATAGACACACCCTCGCCATCAGCGCATCGGCAGAAACCGTGTTGAAGCGGTAGGTGTAGCCCTCCTCCCACTGCTCCACCGTGAGGTGTTTCTTGGCTTTGGCCACATCGTCAACAACCTGCTGATAGACCTGCTCCACGCTGCTGCAACTGAGCACCGCGTTGACATCGGCCTTCAACGACAATGGCACACCGCGGGTGGTGGCGGCATTGCAATGGGTGTAAGGCTCAGCAAAGAGGTTAACAAGAAGGAAATGGCAGTAGGCTCTCATCATGTAAGCCTCGCCCACGAGCTGGTTTATCTCGTCGGCTGTGGCCTCTGTGATCTTGTCTTTGTTCTCGATGATATAGTTGGCGATATAGATGGCGTGGTAGTAGCGACGCCAGCCAAACGACACCGTTGTGCTCTGCTGGCTGAGGTCGTTCCATGCCCAGATATCGAAATAAGAGTCATAGTCCTCAGCCTTCGTCGTGGTCTTGTCCAGCGTTATCTCGTCGCCGCGAAGCGTAGCCAGACCGCGGTCCTCAGGGAAGTTTTTATATTCGTATGTGAGCAGCGCCCTATATTCCTTGCCCGTCTTGGCAATGACCTTGCCCGTGGGTGTGATGTCAAGGAAGCTGTCGCAGCCTGTCATCACCATCGCTGCCAGCAGCATGATGATGCCCTTAAATATTGTTTTGTTCATTGTCTTCATTCTGTTCTGAAAAATTTCGTTTTCTCTGTTCTGAGAGGTTTCGTTTTCTTTGTTCTGTGCGGTTTCTCTCCCAGCACTATTTAGAAGTTTACATTAACACCAAAGATGAAACTCTTCGGAATGGGCTGCGCATAGGGGTTACCCATGGTCTCGGGGTCGAGATAGTTGTTGTAGTTGCTGGCAAGAACAAAGAGGTTGCGGGCCTCAAACGAGAGCGATGCGCTCTTCAAGCCGACATGTCCAAGCCACTGCGACGGCAACTTATATCCCAGACGCACACTCTGCAGACGCACATAGTTGCAGTCCTTAACCCATGTGTCGAGCATGCTGTAGAGGTTATACTCGTTATACTGCACATACTCGCGCGGACGCTCCGTGCTGACCATGAGCTTGGTGAACGCCCCGTTGGTGTTGTCGGCCGTCCAGCGGTCCAGGATGTCACGGTTCACGTTCAGACCGCGGTCGTAGCTTGCGGGCGAATAGCTTGGCTGCACACGCACCTTCATGCCGAAGTTGAAGATGAAATTGAGGCCGAGCTGCCAGTTCTTATAGTCGAAGGTGTTGATGAAACCGCCTGTCCACTTAGGGTCGGTGCTGCCCATATAGGTGTAAAGGCCGCGCTGCTCCTCGGCTGTGAGCGTACTGGCCCCGTGGGCGTTGAGCTTCAGAAACTCGGTTGCCGACACCTTCTCGCCGTCCTTGGTCACAAACAGCGGGTAGCCGTCGGCGTCAAGACCGGCTGTCTTGTAAGCGAAGAGTGCTCCCACAGGATAACCCTCGCGTCCGGGATAGGTCGCGTTTTGTGCCACGGTCTCACGCACCACGGTGTTCTCGTTGTAACCGACGTTGAGGTTGGTGGTCCAGTTGAAGTCCTTGGTGTGTATGTTTCGTGTGCCAAGGGCAATCTCCACACCCTTGTTGTTCATGCTTGCCCAGTTGATGGTGGTCGATGCGAATCCGCTCTCAAGGGGCAACATCTTATAACCGATGAGATCCGTACTGTGACGGTAGTAATAGTCTACCGACAGGGTCACGGCGTTACGGAACAGCGCGATGTCGAGACCGGCGTTCACGTTCTCTGTCTTCTCCCATTTGAGGTTGGGGTTAGGTGCGGTCTCGCTGTTTATGATGTCTTCGCTCACACCTGGCAAGATGGAACCCTTCTTCATGATGCCTATAAGATAAGGTGAGGTGTTCTTGTCGATGTTTCCCTGAAGACCGTAAGAGGCGCGGAGGCAGAGGTTGTCTAACCACTCTACGTTCTTAAGCCATTTCTCCTCCTTGGCCCGCCACAGTCCACTGACCGAGTAGAGCGGGAGGTAACGATATTTCTTTGCCACACCAAACACGTCGGAGCCGTCGAAACGCACACTGCCACCAAAGGTGTAGCGGTTGTGCAGCGAGTAGGAGCCTGTGGCATACCATGATACATAAGCGTTCTCTGTCTCGCTCTCCTGGTGCAACGGGTAGGCATCGGCCCATGTCTGGCTGGGGAAGATCACGGGCTGTGTGGTCAGCGTGCGCGAGTCGTAGCCGTAGGCCACGCTGTAGATTGAGTTCGACTTGGCATGGCGCACCTCGGTACCCAGCATCAGGTTCACGTCATGCACACGGTTAAACTTCTTCACAAACTCGGCCATGGCCTTCCATGTCCACTGGCGGTTATGATACTCGCTGGTCTTGTGCATGCCACCGTCGGGCAAGAAGCTCTTCTTCACGCCGTCAGCACCGACATGTTCGGTGAACAGCTTTTCCTTACGCATGGCGTAGGTGTTCTCGTTGGCATACTTGCTCAGCGAGTAAGAGTCTTCCTGCAAACCAAACTGTGACGTGATCTTAAGATAGTCGGTGAGACGGAGCTCGGCGTTCAGGATGGCCATCATCGAACGGTCACGGCGCTTGGTGTTAGAGTTGGCACGCTCCTCAAAGATGTTGAAGTTGAGCGACGAGTCTTCCTTGCCCTGAACGTTGGTGTCGTAGTTATAGTTGCCGTTCTCGTCGTAGGGTGTGAAATAGGGGTTCGCCAGACGCGAGTAGTAGACGGGGTTGGTAAAGCCGTTGCTATCGGTGAGATATGTGGTCTGCTTGCGCTCGTTGGCATAGACCGACGCACCAACCTTCAGCAGCTTGTTCACCTGATAGTTGGTCTTCAACGTTATGTTGTAGCGTGTGTTGCCCACACCCTTCACGTTGCCCTGCTCGTCGTTGTAGCCCACCGAGGTGTAATAGTCGCTCTTGTCGCCACCGCCTGCTATGCTCATGTTATACTCCTGTGTCAGGGCGTTGCGGAACAAGATGTCGTTCCAGTCGGTGTTTGTAGCACGCAACTGGTTGATCTTGCTCTTCGCAGCATCGCTCAGCGCGTCCCATCCGCCTGTCTTGTAGGCGTTGGTCTCGCCCAGGGTCTTGAGAATGTTGGCCACCCCACCCTTGTTCTGGCGGTAGGTATAGTCGGAAGCGAGCAGCCCAAGCTCCAGATCCACCTTCTCGTTGCTGTTCAGCAGGTTAAGGCGGTCAATGTCGGTCTTGGGCATAAATGTCAGCTTGCCCGAGAAGTTGATGACGGGCTTGCCTGCACGTCCTTTCTTCGTGGTGATCACGATCACACCGTTGGCTGCTCTCGCACCGTAGATGGCGGTAGCGGCAGCATCCTTGAGCACGGTAATGTTGTCGATGTCTGATGGGCTAAGGCCTGCAATGGAGGTCTGGTAGATGTTGTCGATGTCTTTAAGATCCTCCATGCTCGGTATGTCGGTGCCGTCCATAGGAATGCCGTCGAGCACCCACAGCGGCTCCTGTGTGCCACTGATGGAGGCGGTACCGCGAATGCGGATTTTGACGGGCGCACCGGGAGCACCTGTCGACGTGATTGACGAGAGGCCGGCAATCTGTCCTGCCAGTGCCTGGTCAATGTTGTTGACGGCACCTATCTTCTCGTCGCTAATCTTAAGGGTGGTCACAGCCGAGGTCAACTTTCTTCGGTCAAGCTCCTGATAACCTGTAACAACGACCTCGTTGAGCTGGTTGTCATCGGTCTGAAGCACCACTCTGTAGTCGCTCTTTCCTGCAACAATCTTCACTTCCTGCGTTGCAAAACCCAGGAAGCGCACAGAGAACGTCTTGTCCTGGGCGTCCACCTTCAGGGTGAAACGGCCGTCATAGTCGGTCACTGTTCCATGGGTCACTTTCTTGCCTTGTCCTCTCATGATAGAGACAGTGGCACCTGGCAGGGGGTCATCGCCCATGCTGCCGTCAACGACAACGCCGGTGATGGTGCGCTCCTGTGCTGAGAGGATGTTCATGGCGAACACCATGAGCAAAAGTAGGAATGTTCTCAATTTCATATTCTTTCTTTAGTTTTCTCGTCCAATCTGTTGTATCTTTATTTTATTTCCTGTCCCAACGCGGTCTGAATTCGCATGATCACATCCTCATAGTGAAACTGTGTGGCTGTGTCGCCCGAGCGGCGCTTGCCCTTGAGCAGACTGAGAATCCGCAACAGCTCACCACGCTTCACGCTGATGGCATCGCTCACACGGGCGGTCTGGGTGCCGCCCATGTCGATGGTGCGCGAAGCCGAACTGAGGCACACACACTGCCAGTTGTGGTCGGGCGAGTCGATAATGGCGGGCGTGTCACAGATCTTCTTGTTTATCTTCACACCCTCCTGCTGGGCTGCAGCTGTGATCAGGGCGTCAACGAAGTTTTTCTGCAGCTGGCGCTCGTCAATGGTCAACTGTCGTCCTGCGATGGTCTTGCCAAAGAAGTGCTTGTGCAGCATGTCCATCATCTCGACAGCGGTGAACGCCTCCTTGCCGTTGGCCTGCTCGTTGGCAAACATACGCATTATGCGGTTGTTGTCGAGCATGTCCCACAACATATAGCTCTGCTGGTTCTGCAACGCATAATCGGGCGACTGCTCCTGCACACCCAGCGGCGTGTTCTTATTAATAAAGGTGTATTTGTTGAGCTCGCTTCTGAACAACCACTTCGGACAGGTGAACACCTCGTCAATCAAGAACTGCACGGCTCTCTTCTGCTTGTCCTTCTCCACAAAGGTGAAGGTCTGCTTGCCGTCGTCGATGGTGGTGTTGTCGATATACATGCCTCCCACGTTGGCAAGCACATGATAGAGATAGAGGCTCCACTGGAAGATCACACCATGATACAGCTTCGATGCCTCGTCGTAGGTCTGGCCGGGCTCTCCCGTGCGGGTCCACTCCACAATGTTGGGCATCACACGCTTGAGGTTCTCTATGCCGTAGCCGGCCGACTTCATGGCGTCATCGCCCAAATCCTCGCTCAAGGCTCTGGGGTCCATGGCTGTGCGCTGGCTCTGTGCCTCGCTGTAACGGTATTCCTTGCCGCTGTGCTTTTTCAGGAACGCCTGCTGCTTCTCTGCTGCACCCTTCTCGTCGGGGAACCAACGGTAGCCCCACTCTATGGCCATCATGTCATAAGGGCCGATCTGGGGAGAGATCTGCTTTATGCCGTCGCCAGGCTGAGCCACATAGTTGAAGCGGGCATAGTCCATGATCGACGCTGCCGTGCCCTTGACCTTGTCTGTAAAAGCCTTCGAACGGAGCGAGTCGGTGACATAGGCGTTGCTGGCAATCATGTTGTGACGCAGACCCAACGAGTGGCCCACCTCGTGGCAGGCAACAAAGCGTGCAGCATCGCCGATCATGTCCTCAGGCAACTCATACTGTCGCGCCGCCTTGTTATATGCTCCTGTCTGCACAATGATCCACTCGCGCAACAGCGACTTCACATTGTGCCACCAGATGATGTCGGCCTCCAGAATTTCACCCGTGCGCGGGTCAATCACCGACGGACCCATGGCGTTGGCCTTCTCTGAGGCATCATAGGTGAGAACAGAATATTTCATGTCGTCGCCCTCGGCAACAATGCTGTCGGTGAGGTCAAACACCTGAACGGCGTTCTTGAAACCGGCCTTCTCAAAAGCCATGTTCCAGTCGGTCATGCCGCGCTTGATGTAAGGACGCAAGAAGGCAGGCACAGCCTGGTCAATGTAGAACACGATGGGCTTCTTGGGCTCCACAAGCTCGCCGCGCAGATATGCCTCCTCGTCTGTAGGCTCCAGGCGCCAGCGGGTGATGTAGTTGTTGCGTGTCACCTCCTGCTGACGGTCGCCATATTGCAACCGGCTGGTCGTGAAATAGCCCACACGCTGGTTCTCCTTACGCGCCACCATAGGCTGCTCGGGCAGGAGCACAAGCGAACAGCTCACCTCAACGGTGACGTTGGTCTTGCTCTTGCCTTCATGCACAACAGTGGTGAGCTCCGATGTGGCTGTCACATTGTTGCTGAACGCTTTGATATCGATGATATGTGAGAGGTCCGAGTCGGCAGAGGTGCCGAGGTTTATAAGGTTGAAGACATCGTTAAAGTAGGTCTTCTTGCCGTTGAACAGGTCGTTAACCTTGAAGATGACGGTCGACGAGTCGTTGGCCACAGCCTCCACCTTCAGGCTGGCAATGAGCGGGTCAATGTAATTGTTCTCCACCGATGCCGCCATGGCGTCTTTCTGGTCAACCTCTGGCGTAACGCGCTGCTGGCGCACAAAGACGGTCTTCTTCTTTTTGTCCCATTCAAAACGGACACACTGGTTCTCGTAGTTGATGCCACGGTTCACGCCAGCCTCGTTCAGCTCGTTGGGCACACGTTGCAGCTTGTTGGAAACGAGGAACACTCTGCCCATCAACTTGACAGGCATCTCAAGATAAAAATCTTGGTCCTTCTTCACAACGTTCATCACGCCTTTCACGTTGACAGAGTCGCTGCCAACCAGTTTCTTGTAGTCTGAAACAGGCTGCTCCACCGTTTTCTTTTTCTTCTTAAAAAGCCCCATGTCGGGTGCCGATTTCATAGTGAGAGCAAAGCATGAGCTACAGACCATTGAGACCGCTACAGCCCCAATCATTATTTGCAGTTTATGCATGGTTTTAAACATCTAAAATATCCGAATATTTATTGTTCCTTTATTCAAAATTGCCGATCTTCTTTCCAAAATTACAAAATTAATATAAAAAAACCACACAGCCAACATTTTTCATGTTTTTTCGTTAGTTATACATCTTTTTAAATGGTTTTAAGAAACTTTTCTTTGTAATTTGATTTGTAATTTCTACATTTGCAGTTCCGATTTTTCCACATATTTTTGAACAAGAACAGAGAACAAGTTGAACAAGTTGAACAAGAACAGAGAACAAGTTGAACAAGAACAGAGAACAAGCCATGTCTGAAAACAAGATAATAATAGCCTGCGACTCCTTCAAAGGCTGCATGACGAGCAGCGAGGTCAACGCAACGGTGGCTGAAGCCGTGCGACAATGGCACCCGTCAGATGCTCTCACCACAGACGCTACAACCGGCACCACCGCATCGCCCAAGGTCATAACCCTTGAGATGAGCGACGGAGGGGAAGGCATGCTCAGCGCCTTCGCCAACGCCCTCGGTGCCGACATGGTCAACATGACAGCCCACGATGCCCTCATGCGCCCCATACGCTGTTCCTACGCAATGACTGCCGACACAGCCATCATAGAGGTGGCACAGACCGTCGGACTGCAACTCATTGAGCCTGAGCAGCGCAACCCCATGCGTACCACCTCGTGGGGCGTAGGCGAACAGGTGCTCCATGCCTACCGCCACGGTGCCCGCCGTTTCATCATAGGTCTCGGCGGCAGCGCCACCTCCGACAGCGGCACAGGCATGCTCCGCGCCCTCGACAACAAGTGGCGCGACATAGCCGCCCATTGTCAGTTCACCCTCGCCTCAGACGTCACCAACCCCCTCTGTGGCCCCAACGGAGCCGCCCATGTGTTCGCACCCCAGAAGGGCGCCACCCCCGCCATGGTTCAGCAGCTCGACGACCGCGCCCGCCGCTTCGCCGAGGCAAGCAACAGAGCCCTCCACCGCGACTGTAGCAACAGCCCGGGAGCAGGAGCGGCTGGAGGCTTAGGCTACGCCTTCATGCAGTATCTTGGCGCCACCGTCCAGTCGGGTGCCGACCTTCTCCTCACCCTCACCCGTTTCGACGACCTCCTCCCCAACACCCTTCTCATCATCACCGGCGAGGGCCATAGCGACCGTCAGACCCTCATGGGCAAGCTCCCCAGCCGCATCCTCGCCCACGCCCTTCCCCACAACATCCCCGTGTGGCTCCTCTCAGGTGCCATCACCGACGCCCCCTCTCTTCTCGCCGCCGGCTTCTCCCGTCTCCTCCCCATCACCCCTCCCTCCATGCCCTTAGAGGAAGCCCTCAAAAAAGAGACCGCCCGATCAAACATCCTCAGGCAATTACAGTGAGTGAAATCTGTGTACATTAAATCCTAAAGCAATGCTGATATCACACGATTCCCAACGTCTTTAGGGCACACAGATATCAACGTCTTTAGGGCACACAGATATCACGGATACACCAATGTTTCACATGTCTCACGAATGTCATTTTTTGTGCCTCATTAGAAATCCAAGAATCATAATCAAGAACTGCCGTAGGCAAAAAATCCGTGAGATCCGTGAGATCCGTGTGCGTATAAATAGAAGAAATCCGTGAGCGTATAAAAAAAGAGCTCCTGAGCAAAATAAAATATTCGTTTAATTCATGTTATTACTTCCATTCGGTCAGTGGGTCTACGGCGAATCGAATGAGGTAAATGTGGCTATTTACCTCCTTCTTTTGTTTCAACAGGTTTGTTTATTCCATTTTCAACCCTTCGAGCACCTCTTCTTTGAAATAGCTTATCCATGCCTCATACACGTCTTGGGCCTACTGCATGGTGCCGATCAAAAAGCTATAGACATCAAAAAAACTTTGCGACAAAAAGCCGTAATACAGAAAAAAGCAGTAACTTTGCCATCTTTAAGAAGGCATTAAAAATTAATTTATATGTAAGCGTTTATGCTTGAGCATGTTAAGCGCAACAGCTTTTCGCTGATCGATATATTTTTAGTCAATTACATTTTAACCCAAATCGGTCGTTAAGGCTTGCTGCATCATGATTGCATTCGCCATTACAGGAAACAGAAATAAAAAAATATGAAAAGAAATGAAGTTTGCTACATCGTCATCGTAGCACTAATTGGTGTGTCTCTGGTTTTTGGATTTGTAGAAGAAGTGTTTACCCTTGACCTTGGTCCGTTTTCTTGGGTAGCCCATTGGGTGTCGTCGCCAGTAGCATTGGCTTTAGGATTTGCCTTCGCCCTGCTGTTAGGCAAAGCTTTTCCGACGTTCAACAAGACCATGTCGAAAAAGCTGCTACAATATTCTGTCATCGGACTCGGATTTGGCATGAATGTCGACAAGGCGTTGGCATCGGGCAGCCAGGGAATGCTCTTCACCATAGCGAGCGTTTTCGGAACATTGGCCCTGGGTTGGTTCTTTGGAAGAAAGCTCCTGAAAGTAGACTCTCAGACAAGCTATCTGCTAAGTTCGGGAACAGCCATCTGTGGCGGCTCGGCGATAGCAGCCATTGGACCGGTGATCAAAGCCAAGCCAGAGAGCATGTCGGTGGCATTGGGCGTGGTGTTTGTGCTCAACGGCATCGCCCTGTTTCTGTTTCCGACCATTGGCGATGCCTTGGGCATGTCGATGAAGCAGTTTGGCATGTGGGCAGCCATAGCCATACACGACACCTCATCCGTTGTTGGAGCAGGAGCGGCATACGACCAGATGCATCCAGAGCTCGTGGTCGCTCAGGGCGTGAGTGCCCTTGAGGTTGCCACCACCATCAAGCTTACCCGCGCCTTGTGGATAGTGGTCTTGGCGTTGGTCACCCCTTTCTTCTTCCGCACCGCCCTCGCCCGACAGGGCGGAGAGACGAAGACATGGTACAGCACCATTCCGCTGTTCATCATCTGGTTCATCATAGCCATAATCTTCAACACCTACATCTTGAGCAACGCCTCGCTCTTTGGAGACAGTGCAGCGGCCATGGGCAGTCAGTTTAGTGGTGCCGTCAACAAGCTCGCCAAGCATCTCATCACGCTCTCCCTCTTCTTCATAGGCGCCTCGCTAACCAAAGACACGTTGCGCAGCGTAGGCCTCCGTCCCCTCGTTCTGGGCGTTCTCCTTTGGGTTAGCATCAGCAGCATCAGCCTCGCCTATATCTTCTGGGTGGGATAAAAAACCAACAAAGCCTGTCGCGGTGAGAAAGCGCTCACCACGACAGGCTTTGTTGGTTTTTTATCTTGAAAGATGTTTATCTAACAACCATCTTACGCACCTTTGTGCCACTCTTCACAACGACGATATTGCCCGACTGGCTCTTGGTCTCTACGCCGTTAAGCATGAAGAAACGGCGAGAGGCAGAGGGGTCGGAAAGGACGAAAGAGAGGCCCGTGGCATAGTCTTTCAACTTTGTCCACACGATGTTTGAACGCGTCATGCCGACATTGCTAAAACTGAGATATGTCTGTTGGCATAATTTATTCTGTTTAAAATTCTTTCTTCAGCTCATTGTATAAGTCCACTGGTCCCAAGTGCCAGTATTGGGTGCTTTCGGTGGATAGCTTCTTAAAGAGTTTTGAGCGATATATACGGTTGATTGCATCCGTAAGGCTTATGCCCTTGTCTTCTGAGAGCCAAGGGGCAAGCCATCCTATCTTTAATGGCAGCAACATATACAAGTTGTCTTGCGTTATTTTTGCATTCATAACTTTGTAATTTTTGATTCCACAAATTTAATGGCAAGCAGCGATTTCTCCGTGTGGAAAAGATAGTCGAGAGAACGGTTAGGCTGACGTATCTCTGGGTTTCTAACTTCCTCGATACTTCCATGATATACTTTGCTCAATTTCTTCTTTCGTTTATCATTTCATCAATTTCTTCAACCAGCCACTGTGCGCCTTGTGTGTGAAGCACATCATAGAGCTCACAGAAATGCTCTGCGATGCCATATTGCTCAAACAAATTCACCACATCTTCAGTAGTCATATTCTTTGCTTTTGCGTATTGCTCTATACAGAACGATACAAACATTGCTTTGTCTTGCTGTTCCTTGTTCATTGTTGTCCTCCTTTCTGTGGCTTTGCCACACATATCTGCCCTGTCACTACATCACTTATCAAACGTTGCTTGAATTCCTTGAGATAGTCAATCTCGGTTTGGAGGTCTGCCATGCAACTGTCTATCTTTGATAGCTTGTCTTTTATTTAGTAGTACGTTCTTTCGCGTCTGAGATAAGTTCCTTCATATCCACAGACAATATCTGTGCAATTTCAAGAAGCGTTGTAAGGTTGGGTTGGGTACGATTGCACACATAGGCATTGACCGTACTAAAACTCTTGCCCATTTTCTTGGAAAGCCAAGTTTGGCTTATTCCTTTCTCCTCTAAAACTGTCTTTATGCGATTTAACTTCATATTTTTATTGCATTTTACCTTACAAAAATAATAATTTATTACGATAATCTATTATAAAAGGTAACAATTTAGCATTTTATAAGATGATTTTAGCGATTAACATCCGTCAACTCGGCTTTTGCAGTATCAAGCGCATCAAGGCACAGTTCGTATTCACCCTCCAAAGTATCCAAAACCTTATCGACAAGCCACAAGGTTAGCATATCCTTTTCGTCTATATGGAAATACTTTGCCAATAGTATCACTTGGCTTCGCTTTGCCCTACGGTCGCCACGTTCTATCTTGCTGAACATTGGGGTGTCTATCTCCAAGTATGCTGCCAGTTAACGTTGCAGCACCTCATGCTTGCCTCTTAATTCCTTTATCTTGTTTCCTAATAACATATATCTTTCGCTTTGCGAATTCGATTTAATCGGACGGTTTCGCTATAAAGCCCGTCGAATTTCGACGGATTTTTATAAATTTCGACGAATTATCTATATATAATAAGTTGAAAATTATGCCTATTCGGTTGTTTGATTTGTATCATTAAGAGGCAAGTCCACAAAATGAGTGAATGGTTTTACAGGTTTTTTCCGTGACATTTCTTATATTTCAAACCGCTGCCACAGGGACATGGATCATTGCGTCCAATTTTTTGACCTGCCCATGGATTATCATCCATTGACGGTTTCGTTTGATCGGACAGATATGACTTTTCGTTAAGGACACCTCTAAACTGGCTGGCTTCACGCTTTACTTTTCTCAGCATAGAACCCAACGGCTCCTTAGTCGATGTCTTTGAGACAAAGGCTTCAGAGGGATAATCTGCTGCCGTGAAGCCTCGCAGATGCCATAGAGGAAGGTTGTCGACAAAGTCAGCAAGTCTCTGTATCCCTTCTTCTGCCAGTCTGTCTGTCAGATCTTGATCTATTTCTGCCAATACACGGCTTAAGAAATAAACTTCCATCGGCATGTCGTCAAGAGAAGACTCACCATAGTGTATCTTGTAATACCACAGATTGAAGCAAACGATATATGCGTTGAGTTCATCAAACCCTATCTGATCAGTGAGGTAGTGCATAAATTCGTCCTTCTTCAGATTGGGAATGAATGGAAACAGGACTCCTGACGATTTCGCCAATTCTTCAAGCGAGAACACTGGTACAGAATCTATATTCTTGGAATGTTGGGCAATAAAATGTGCCATCTTTCGCTTATCTTCCCATCCGTATCTGGATACGAAACGGATATCTTCTTCTTTCGCATTTTCAAGGTCTTCAGCATACTCCATGCTGTCAAGCAGTAACGAATAATGGCGTACTATCTGAAACACTTTCATTGCATCTTCGTCATTATCGTTCTGCATAACCTGTTTCAGATATTTTCTAATTTCCTCTTGCGTTACGATGCCAAAAATGTTAGCCAATCCCTCGGTAATGATTTCCACGCTCATGCGATGTTGATTTTGCTCCGATTCTAAAGCCCAATCAATGTGCTGTATCAGAAGCGGCTGTAAATCTTCAGCAATGGTGACAACGATATAATCTTCCTGGGGCGTATCGATATCTGCTAACCCATACATCACCATAATGGGTATCAGGTGATCATCCACTCTTTCCACGCCCTTTCCTGCTTTTATATTTTTTGCCTTTCTAATAATATCAAGGTCAGACTTTGGCAGCATCATAAGCAGATTCTTCGGGTGGGACAACACGAACTCCGTATATGCTTTGCGCAGCTTTGACATATCTGATTTTTCATCAATTTCCACACCTAAGTTTGTTGCATATCTAATGAGTTCATTTCTCTTTAGTTTCTGTACAATGTTATGTAAAGACTTATTTTGTTTCATTTTTCAGCTATATACTTGTTTTTCTTATTATGAGAACTTAATGGTGATATGCAGGAGTTAGCACCACTGTATATCGAATATCAATTCAAAGATACAAAGAATTATTGACAATGCAAACGTTTCATCAAGAAAAATATCGCAAGAGCAGATTTCATTGAAATATTAACAATAAGCAGCTCAAGTTTACATGAAAAAATCTTGTTTTATATCCATTATTTTCATATCTTTGCAACTGCTAATATATTGTTAGTTTATAAAAGAATATGCAAGAAAATAGTAATATATTATCCGTACTGGAGAACTATCTTCATGATAATCCTGATGAGATATCTATGGAGATTGCCAATGACTTCAGAAGACGTCGTATCGAAAAGAATCTCACACGAGAAGACATCGCAAAGAAGTCGGGGGTGGCCATTAGCAATATCGCACGTTTTGAACAAAAAGGGCTTATTTCGCTTAAAAATCTGATTAGTATAGCAATGGTTATGGAGTATACTTCAGAGATGAGATACCTCTTTGCCTCACCCAAATATTCTACAATGGAAGAACTACAGCAGATAAAACGAAACATGAACAAGAAAAAGGCATATAAGTGATGATCTAACTGTGGGTATGAAAAACAAAATGTCGGAGCGCAGATGCAAGGAGATCTTTGACGAGGTGAGGGAATCATGTAGCGACTTGTTGCTTCACGATATAAAGAGCAAATAATCCATCAGTTTTATAGCTTATGCTTTAAGACATTCGTTCATAAGCTCTTGCACAATTGGCATATAATACAGAGCCCACCTTTAAAAGTGGGCTCTGTTAGTTATACCATTTCCCTATTTCACCCTTATCCCTTTTCCGTTCAACACCTCACCGTTCATGCTGCCGTTCTTGCAAAGATACAGGTCGTAGCCAATGGCAGATATCTCGCTGTAACAGGGATTGGTCAGCACCTTTCCGTCGGGCGACATCAGTCCATACCACCCGCTTGCAGCCTCGTAGCGTTTGCACCGGGCTGTTTTGTGTACGGGAGAGGGATTAATGTCTTCCGTCTCGCCTGTCATATTGCCTTCCTCGTCGCCATCGTGGGTTTTGAGATAGCGCAGTTCGCCACTCTCATAAGCCATGTTTTCCACCCCACTGATCAAGAAATCGTCAACCAGATTGCCCTGCAGGTCATACTTTCGAAGGGTGTGGTCTGCCATCTCTGCCGATATGCCATTGTCTGAAACCCATAGGTCGGCATCAATGAACGGCAGAACGACAGAAAGGTTGCCTGACAGGACACATTGCTTCCCTCCCCTACTGGCAATCCAGAACGAGTCGACAGGCTGAATGCGGTCATACTCGGCTTTCATCACCCACTGGCCGTGCTTGTCGATCATGCCGAACTTGTCGCGGCGGTTGCTATGGAGCACACAATGGCCGTTATGGAACACATATCCGTCAGCCCCAGAGATGTACGGAATTTTAAGATCTATGGCCACATTGCCTTTGGCATCAATAAACTTTATCCAGCCATTGTCGTCAACCGATGCCAGTCCGTCGGAAAACACCCATGCATGTTTATATTGCGGCTTGACAGCCAGCTCTCCCGTAAGCAGGTTGAAATAGCCGCGACGGTCGCCATTGCTGTAGCACACCAACGAGTCGTTGCCCAAAGGCTTGGCAATCCAATGGATGTTCTTCACCGTCTTCTTTCCGTCGCGAGTCTCCACATAACCATTGGTCAGATACTCCTGACTGTAATAAGTGACATTGCGCGAGAGATACTGGCCTGAGTAGCTGGAACTATCGTCATAATTGTCAGCCAGATATCTGTAATAAAGATGGTTTATGCAACTGTTCAGGGCCGTACCTGCAAGCAGCAGCATGATGAGGGCGAAACATCCTCCCACCACACGGCGTATGACCTTGCCATACTTCGATTCGTCACGCATGCCGAGAATAACGGTAAACCACTCGGCTGTTGCTACAAGGATGCCTGTCAGCCCTTTCCAAAATAATATAATAGCTCTTTTCATCGTCTTCTGTTTGTTATATCCTCATTTTTTGCTTTTGCTCAACATGGCGTCTGCCTTTCTCATATAGTCTGCCGCCCTTTCTCTCGCGTTGTCTGCCTGGCGAGAGTAGGCCAAGGCTTTATCGGTCGTGCTCTTTGCCCTGTTCTGATAAGTCTTTGCCCTGTCATATTTTTTCTGCCTTGTGTAATATTCGGCCTCTCGCAGATTGCCTTGCGTCTGTCTGTTATAGTAGTCGGCCTCTCGCTGATAGCTGTCTGCTTGCCGCATATAATAAGCAGCTTCACGTTGGTACGACCGGGCTTGGCGAGTGTAGAAATCTGACGTTTGGGCATTAGCTGTCAGACACAACACATTAAACAAGATTATTGTAACCAAATGTTTCATAATTCAAACGTATTATTGTTCATTAAACTTTTCATATGTCCCTTATTTTAAGCTACTACTTATTTTCCTCCTCATCAAAGGCTTCATCTGCCAATCTACCATAGCAACCAAGACGTTCTTCCTTTGACATCGGTTCTGCACAAAAAGCAGCCTCATTCTTCATTTGAGCAAGACGAGAAAAGAAATTCATACGGGTCGTGGTGTCTTTGCGCATGGAAGCACGTGTTCCTTCTGAACTATAATCAAAATTACGAGCATTGCGGATAGACATCGACATAGCAACTTCCATTGAATCTTGATTTGCTCCCATGTAAGTGAATGTCCAGCCTTCTTTGCGAAGTGTTTCCACAAGTGCCTTTATGTTACTACCATTATATTCTTTGGACGCATTCTCATAACCGTCAGTAATGATAGTAACAACGACCGCAACATCCTCAATGTCTTTAATCTGTTTATGCAACGCAGTAAGGGTGAATCCCATAGCATCGTATAAAGGAGTTGAACAACATGGTTCATAGTCGTTCACGCTCAACGGATGCGCTTTACCCACAGGTACTTTGTCAAAGACATTACATGTCTCACAGCTACAAAAAGTAACCAGTGAAACGAAATGCTCCTGTGTGTCGGCAAATTTCTCTTGCGCTTTCTTGATTCCAACCAAGGTTTCGTTGAATCCATCCACAGCTGCTTGACGTATTCTCTGCATAGAACCACTACGGTCAAGGATTATCACATTGAAGATTTGAGTCTTCTGCATTGCTGTCTTGTCTTTTAGCTCTTCCATATTATCTGATATTTTTTTGTGTTATAAACTTTATTTGTTTATGCGTATAGAGTAAAACAAGTAACCATTCCTATCATCAAAGTATATAAAAATCCCTCAGCCCATTCGATTTTATATCAAATTGAGCTGAGGGATACGATTTCCTTTATTCGGTAGTTCTTTACTTTACCTTTTAATTGATGATATCTATATCATTTCTTACGCCTGGAGATATTCAAGTACACTCTCCCAATTAGGAAATTCTTCACTTCCAAAGCGAAGCCATTTTCCCTTGAATCCACTTGTTCCATGTTTTCCCCTATCATCAATGATATAGTCACCTCTGAGTAGATTCTTGTGGTGAGAGAGAATGAGATGCTTACAATAATACTTGTCCAAATATCTATTTATCCATTCCACTTTGTCTGACCATGTGGTTGGATTACTCCAAGGAGAGGTTGAAAGGATATAAACATCGTATTTACCACTTTGTTGTAATTGATGCATTGCCTCGACTGCACCTTTTACAGGTGGCAGATAAGAAACAATATGAGGTACGTCTCTGTATCTTCCTGCATATTCCTTACGGAGTTCATCACCTATCAACTCCAACCCAGCATGGAAATCCATAAGCACACCGCCCATATCAACATAGACTATCTTCCTTGCCGTTGGTTTCTCAGAATCCAAATTTTCCTGTTCGATGGTAACAGACTTTTCGATAAGTTCTTGAGTCTTGTCTCGCTTGTCATAGCTATCACGCAACTCCATCAATATTCCACACAGTTCCGTTGGTGTCAAAATTGTTTTGAAAGAATTGTCCTCACCAGTAGAATGTGTCAACACCATGCCTCTTGTCTGCATCAGTGCAGCACGGAAACGCTCACTTTGTTCAAACATTGCCTTGTAAGCACGATGTATCAAATCTTGATATTCATCACTTTGCCTGTCAATAGCTTGTCCTTTCCACCAAACAATTTGGTCTGTCTGCCATGATGTTACACTCATCTTTCTGGCATTGCCACCTTTCATGCTGCATATCTGACGCTGCTTGTTGATGTCTTGTCTCTTCAACGATTGAAGGAATCCCTCCATGCTGCCACATATCATTCCATCGAAACGAAATCCATTACTGCACAGATTGCTCAATACATTTGAAGGATAAAGACCATTTGAACGTATATCCAACGTATTGGTCTCAGGATCATACATAGGGATTGTCGTTTAATTCTTTCAGTCGTGGACGCAAAGAGGTCATCTTGACATTTGATGCTCCGTGCGACCAGTTTTAATTGCTTTTTGCTGGTGTAACGGCACTC
>ERZ827498.376-NODE-376-length-60481-cov-24.332241_pt1 | contig 60481 bp, 70 predicted proteins | sample MGYA00519865_ERZ827498 | MGnify/ENA primary metagenome ERZ827498 (study PRJEB31778, sample SAMEA3449328) | human gut metagenome | biome: human gut; feature: human-associated habitat; material: faeces | place: United Kingdom | collected 2010/2012 ...
AAGGGTGCGTATCTGGAAGCCGTCTACATCCGCGTCGGTACAGATTATGACCTTGTTCCATCGCAGCGCCGAAAGGTCAAAGGTAGCAAGCCCCTTGTTCGCCTTAGACTTTACCTCAACCCCGCAGCCCAACACCTTAATAAGATTGGTTATAATTTCGCTTTTAAACACCTTTTCGTAATCAGCCTTAAGGCAGTTTAAAATTTTGCCCCTTACGGGTATTATTGCCTGAAATTCGGCGTTTCGCGCTAATTTACAGGAGCCTAAAGCCGAATCGCCCTCAACTATGAATACCTCGCGCTGCTCAACATCCTTTGAGCGGCAGTCTACAAATTTATCCACCCTGTCAAGCATAGAGTTTGAGGATTGCAGTGTCTTTTTAAGGTTTATGCGCTCCCTTTCGCTGCGCTCGCGGCTGCGCTTGTTTACAAGCACCTGATCGGCTATTTTATCCGCCTCGGCTTTATTTTCAATAAAATATACTTCAAGCTGATGCCGCAGGAAATCGGTCATAGCCTCGTATATAAATTTATTGGTGATAGCCTTTTTGGTCTGGTTTTCGTATGAGGTTACGGTTGAAAATGAGGAAATAACAAGCACTAAGCACTCTTCAATATCCGAAAAGGTGATTTTGCTTTCGTTCGATTTATATTTGCCGCTTTGCTTTATATATGCGTCTATCTGTGAAACAAAAGCGCTGCGGGTCGCTTTTTCGGGAACACCGCCGTATTCAAGCCAACTTGAATTATGGTAATACTCCTTTAAGGTGTGGCGGTTTGAAAAGCAAAGCGCCGTGTTTATTTTAACCTTGTATTCGGGCTTGTCCTCGCGGTCTTTGCCCTTTCTTTCGGTCTGCCAAAACTGAACGGAGGAAAGCTTTTCCTCCCCTACCGTCTCATTTACATAGTCCTTAATACCGTTTTTATAAACGATTTCCTGCTGCACAAAGCGTGCACCCTGCTGCTCTTTAAAAATAAACAGCAGCCCGTCGTTTACAATTGCCTGCCTTTTAAGGGTATCGAGAAAATACTCGGTGGGAATATTAACGTCGGTAAAAACCTCAATATCGGGCTTCCAGCGGGTTTTGGTGCCTGTGTCCTTGCCGTCGTAGGGCTCTTTTTTGAGCCCACCCACATTGTAGCCCTTTTCAAAGTGCAGGTTATATTTAAATCCGTCGCGCTTTATTTCAACATCCATATATTCCGAGGAATACTGGGTTGAGCAAAGGCCTAAGCCGTTTAAGCCTACCGAATACTCGTAGTTTGCGCCGTCGTTTGTGTTATACTTGCCGCCGGCATATAACTCGCAGTATAAAAGCTCCCAGTTAAAGCACTGCTCTTTATTATTAAAATCGACCGGAGCTCCGCGACCGAAATCCTGCACCTCAATAGAGCCGTCGGCATACTTTGTGACAATTATCTTCTGCCCGTAGCCCTCGCGCGCCTCGTCTATTGAGTTTGATATTATTTCAAAAACCGAATGTTCGCAGCCGTCAAGCCCGTCCGAACCGAAAATAACGCCCGGACGCTTTCGCACTCTATCGGGACCCTCAAGCTTTTTTATACTGTCGTTGCCGTATTCCGCGGTGGTTTTCGCCATTAGCCGTATCTCTCCTTATAATAACTCAAAGTATATTATACACCATTTTTCGCCTTTCCGTCAAGTATTTAAAATTCGGTGGTTCGTGTCAAGTTTTTGTAGGGTTTTTCAAAAAGATTTTTGCAGTGTTTTAACAATAAAATTTCAAATTTTTGAGCTATTCTTCAAATTACGTGTAAAGTCCAAAGTACGGTATAAAAAAGTAAAGTTATGAATTGCGCGAAAGGCAAAAATCGATTTGCATAACAGCAGAAAGAGCAAGGCATGTAAAGGGTGAAATGATCTTTTCTTCAATATCCCGACTTATGATACCAAAGAGCACACCGTTAATATGCTGCGGATATATGATTATACAGAGTGGCATATCTGCGAGGAACTCAAGCTTGAGAAGGTTGCGGGAATAATGGCGCTGACGCCTAATTGCTTTTCTCATCTCTTTAAAAAAATAAACGGGATTACCGTTTGCGATTATATAAACGCCAAGCGAATCGAAAAGGCGACAAGATTTTTTACCTCCGGAAGCAACAAGCTGACCATGCTCGAAATTGCACCAACCTGCGGCTTTAATAATACGGCTCACTTTAATAAAATGTCTAAGAAGTACAGGGGCTTTACGCCGAGCCGATTAAAAGCCGACCCGAAGCTACTTTGTCATTAACACTTTAATAAGGGCGCAAAATAACCCCCTTCGGGATATCAAAGCCTCAAAGGGGGCATGTTTCTGTTCGGGCAATTTTAATCAACCTATAAACTTACAGGCGGCATATGCGGCGGCTGCACCGTCGGCAGCAGCTGTGGTCAATTGGCGAAGCGCCTTCGTTCGGCAGTCACCGGCAGCGAAGATACCGGAGCATGAGGTCACACAATCCTCGCCCGCCTTTATAAAGCCGCCGTCATCAAGCTCCGCCGTATTTTTGCAGATATCATTCTGCGGCAGGAAGCCTATCGCAACAAACAGAGCCTCAACCGAAATATCGCAGCTTTCACCTGTCCGTTTATTAAGGACGGTTATTTTTTGCAGACCCTGTTCCCCTGCAAGCTCGGTTATTTCCGAATCGAATTCATAGCGGATGTTGTTTTTTTTGCGCAGCTTTTCCGATAAAACCGGATCTGCGCGGAATTCGGAGCGGCGGTGTATTACCGTCACGCTTCTGCAAATATCCGAAAGAAAAAGCGCGTCGGTCACCGCGGTATTTCCCCCGCCGCAAACCGCAACATCCTTTCCCTTAAAAAAGGCCCCGTCGCACACTGCGCAATATGATATGCCGTGACCCGCAAGCCTTTCCTCATTTTCAAGTCCAAGCCTTCTGTGTGTAAGTCCCGCCGCAATTATAACCGCACGGCACTTGTATTTGCCGTAATCGGTTATCACCGTTTTGTATTCTCCGTCCGTTAAAATTTTCACGGCGTTATCGATTTCAAACTCCGTGCCGAGACCCTTTGCTTGGGAATAAAGCCTGTCGGAAAATTCAAGACCGCTGATTTTTATAAAACCGGGGAAATTTTCAACCTCCGGTGAATAGACAATCTGACCGCCGAAGGCATTTTTTTCGAGCACCAAAACCGATTTTTCGGCGCGCCGTGCGTAAATTGCCGCCGTAAGCCCCGCACAGCCGCCGCCGATTATAACTATATCATAAATTTTTCCTTCCATTTTAATGTCCTCCGAAAATATTTTTAACTTCCTTGCCCAATTTATCCTTGAACACATTTATAAAAAACATTATTATATTTGTAACCGTTTTATATGTTTGAAACGTTTTAAAAGAAGAGGGGGCGATTTCGACGTTTATTTCGGCGTTTGATACAGAGGATGAAAAAAGCAAATTTGAGAAAATATATTATAAATACCGTGATATGCTCTATGCGTGCGCGCTGAGGATAGTTAAAAACAGCACAGACGCGGAGGATGTTCTGCATGACGCGTTTATAAAGACAGCGAAAAGCATTAAGCAGATAGACGATATAAGCTCAAGGCGCACTGCGGCGTATCTTACGGTAATAACCAAAAACACCGCTTATGACCGCCTGCGCCGCCTTAAAAGGCTTAACGAAACGCCGATCGATACCTGTGAGCTCGCAGCGGATGACGCACTTATTGAGGAGCTTGCCGAAAAAACGGAGTACAAAGACCTGATTGCCGCAATCAAAAGCGTGCCTACGCCGTATAATGAGGTTTTATTTCTGCATTATGTAAACGAGCTGCCTGTTAAAAAAACAGCGGCGCTGCTTGAAAGAAAGGTATCAACCGTAAAAATGCAGCTTGTGCGCGGCAAAAAGCTGCTGCTGCAGGCATTAAGGGGGCAGGAAAATGAATAATTCCGTTCTGAAAAAAGCGTTTATCGAATCACAGCTTAATTTCCCCGCAAACGGCACACATGAATTCTCCCGCGAATTTGATATGCGGATGGAAAGGCTTATCCGTATGCAGAGCGGGGTCTGCAGGCTTATAAACACCACAGGCAAGCGCGCCGCCTGCATAGCGCTTGCGGCAGTGCTGTCGCTCACTGCTGCGGCATGCGGCATCAGGGAGGTAAGAGAGCCGCTTATAAGAGAAATAAAGCGGATGTTTGTTAACGCGCGCGAGCTTTTCGAGGGTACGCAGGCGGAAAGCATATCCTCTCTCCTCCCCGCAGAGATAGAAAAAATCGTTGCGGCCGACCGTACCGATAAAAACGACGCCGAATACACAATAGACGATCCCGAAAAAATAAAAAGCTTTATAAAAATAATGACCGATACCGCTTGGTATAAGCCTGATGTCGATCCGCGGGATTCGGAGCTTAATTCCTATTGGAGCTTTGAGTTTTACTCTGCCGACGGTAAGTGTCTATCAAAGCTTGATATGTGCCGTACAATCTTCTCAGACGCTTATGTGATAATACAAAAGGACAGAGAAAAGCATATTTTCCGAATTTCGGATAATGTGTATTCCGAGCTTTTGTGCTTTACAAATAAGAGATATTATCTGCATAATTCTTCACTGCCCGTCCCGAGCGAGGAGATATGCACCGCAGCGGAGGAACGCATAACCGAGGGCTTGAATAAGAACGAAAAAAAGCGTGTGGAAAGGGAAATACGCGACGCGCATTATGCCGTTGAGGAATTTTTACTGAATAATGTATCGCTTTTAAAATCCAAGGACAGCGCTTACTGGGACTGCCTTGAAAGCAACGAGGGCTTTTTAGACCCGATAACGAACGAAAAGAAGGAATTTGACGTTAACAAGCGGGTAAAATCGGCGCTTTCGTATATCATTTATAAGATAAACGATAAGGAAAGCGGCAATAATCTGAAAAAAGCGCTTGAAATTTGGGAGCGCGGCGTGAGGGAGCATAATTTGGACGATCTCTTCACCGCGCACGAATATATTCATGATTACGATTATTTTGCAATTAACTACCCGACACATTATGTTTACGATACCCGCGCCGATTTTCAGGGAATTGACGATTATTTCGGCAAAACGGAGGAATCGTCAAAGCAGGACGCATCCGAGTAAACCGTTCGGCTTGTTTTACCGCTATTTATGGTACGCTCCGCCCGAATTTATTTTATAAGCACGGTAAAGCTGCTCAAGCAGCAGCACTCTGAAAAGCTGATGCGGAAAGGTCATTTTTGAAAACGAAAGCCGAATATCAGCAGTTCTTTTCACCTGCTCCGCAAGCCCGTGCGAGCTGCCGATTATAAAGGTAAAGGGCGTACCGGAATTATCCGCCTCGTGAATTTCCCCTGCTAATTCCTCGCTTGAAAGCATTTTGCCCTCAATGCAGAGGGCGGCCGTGCGGCTGCCTGCGGGGATTCGCTTTAAAATCTGCTCCGCCTCGCGGTCAAGCGCGGCGGATATTTGTGACCCGCTCGGCTTATCGGGCAGCTTAAAGGGCGAAAACTCCGCAATCTTCAAATCGCAAAAGCCGCGCAGCCGCTTTATATATTCGTCTGCCGCGTCCCGCAGATATTTTTCCTTAAGCCCCTCGGGGGCTATAAGAGTTACCTTCATCATAAAACCGTCACCCCGTTATTTTTAGGGGCTGCCACTTCTAAAATGCAGTCGGATCCGACCGCAGCGCCCGCCTCTGTCAATGTATTTTTAGCGGCTGAAAGCGCCAAAAGCGGATTGTTGTTGTTCCTGCTTAAATGTCCCAAAATGAAACGGGTCGTACCGCTTTTCAAGAGCTCCGGCAGCTCGGCAGCACAGGCATTGTTCGATAAATGCCCGCACTCTGACATTATCCGCATTTTAAGCTCTGCCGGATAAGGCCCTTTTTTGAGCATATCGATATCGTAATTCGATTCTATAAGCACCGCATCGCTGCCCGAAACGGCGCCGCGCACGGTATCGGTCATAACGCCGAGGTCGGTGCAGACCGAAATCTTTCGCCCGTCCGGCATAAAAAAGCAGTAGCCGCAGGGAGACGCCGCGTCATGGCTTGTTTCAAAGCGGGATATTCCGATTCCCCCCGCCTCAAGCGTTTCTTCTCCGATAGCAAGGACCTTCGTGTGCGGCGGTATTTTCCCCGCGGCTTCAAGTGCCTCAAGGGTTCCGGCAGTTGAGATAAGCATCGCTTGCCTTGCCGTGTTAAGGAACGGCTTTAAGCCCTTTATGTGATCTATGTGCTCATGGGTTATAACCACGGCGGATATTTTTTCAGTATCACCGCCTACATATTGAAGCGCATCGGTAACCGCCTTGCAGGACATGCCGACATCCGCAAGAACAGCGCCGGTCGCCCCCTCTATATATGTACTGTTGCCGGTAGACCCGCTGAACAGCGGACATATTTTCGACATTTTTTCACTCCCGAATTTAAAAATTAAAAATAGCCCCCGTTATATGCGGGAGCTATTTTACACTGTAATAATAATTCCGCATTACGAATTCCGCATTACGAATTATAAATTATGCCTGTTTTAATGCCTTGATATTATCAAAGCTCTTAACTCGCTTTATATCCGCACCCAAAGCGGAGAATTTTTCAACAACATTTTCATAGCCGCGGTCGATATGGTCGATCTCCTCGATCTCGGTTGTTCCGTCAGCCGAAAGCCCCGCAATTATCATTGCGGCGCCCGCGCGCAGATCAACTGCACGAACAGGCGAGGGCTTAAGACATTCAACACCGGTTATAACCGCCATTTTGCCGTCCACCTGAATATCCGCGCCCATAAAGGTGAGCTGCTCGACATATCTGAAACGGCTGTCCCACACGCCCTCGGTTATTATGCTTGTACCGTCTGCTATGCTTAAAACCGCTGCTATCTGCGGCTGCATATCGGTCGGGAAGCCGGGGTGAGGCATTGTTTTAACATTGCACTTGCGCGGGCGGTGCGTCATTTTAACGCGCACCGATTCATCAAATTCGGTGATTTCCGCGCCCGTTTCACGAAGCTTTGCTATAATGGATTCCAGGTGCTTCGGAGTCACATTTGTAACCAATATATCGCCGCGTGTGGCAACCGCCGCCGCCATATAAGTTCCCGCCTCTATCTGGTCGGGGATAATGCTGTAATCAGCGCCGCTTAAATGCTTTACGCCGCGTATTTTGATAACACCCGTGCCTGCGCCCATTATGTTGGCACCCATGGAATTGAGGAAATTTGCAAGATCCACTATATGCGGCTCGCGCGCGGCGTTTTCTATTATTGTAAGACCGTCCGCTTTAGCTGCAGCCAGCATTATATTTATGGTGGCACCTACCGACACAACATCAAGATAAATGAGGCATCCGGTAAGCGACATTGCCTTTGCGTCAACCATTCCGTTTTCTATGGTCATTTTGGCACCCAGTGCCTCAAAGCCCTTTATATGCTGATCAATCGGCCGAACGCCGAAATCACAGCCTCCGGGCGGCGCTACGCGCGCACGCAGCATTCTTCCCAAAAGCGCACCGAGAAAATAGCTTGAAGCCCGCATGCCCTCCGCCATTTTTTTGGAAACGACAAAGGAATTAACATGGCGCGGATCTATTTCCACCGTGGATCTATTTATCATCCTTATCTGTGCACCCAAGGACTGCATGGTTCTTAAAATTGTGGAAACATCGGATATATCAGGAAGATTTTCTATAACGCAAGGGCCGTCGGAAAGCAAAACCGCCGGAAGAATGGCAACAGCAGCATTCTTTGCGCCGCTTATGCGAACCTCGCCGTGCAGCGGGCGTCCGCCGTTTATTACAAACTTTTCCAAAAAACGCACTCCCCGTACAAAAATTCAGCACAACAACGAATCAGACTTAATACTATTGTTGCCTGATAATCTAAATCAATCCGTTAAGAATTTTTAAATTTTAAAATTAATTAATCTTACCGTAAAGAGGAGCGTCATTATCCTTTTTCGGCTCTCTGTTTGATGCCGATGCAGGGGCAGCCTTTGAAGGCGCTCTGCGGCGTCCGCCGTCCTTAAAATCTCTGCCGTTTTTTCTCGGAGGACGCATTTCTCCGCCCTCAATGCCGATTACAACCCGCCTTGCGGTTCCCTCGCCGAAGGAATTGGAAACCACGCCGTTGATTTCCTGCACGGCAGTGTGAATTATTCTGCGCTCATAAGGATTCATAGGCTCAAGACTGCGGCAGCGACCGGTTCTTATAACCTGCTCAGAAACGCGCTTTGCAAGATTAACAAGTGCTTCCTCACGCTTTTCGCGGTAGTTGCCTATGTTTATGGTGACCTTAAAGTATCCTCCGCCGTTGTTGCTTGCGGCAAGGCTGGTTAAATACTGAATCGAATCGAGAGTTTCGCCTCTGTGACCGATTATAATTCCGACGGTTTCACCCTCAAGGCTTATAAGCACTGCATTTTCCTTGGCTGCGGCCTTCATTGTTATATCGGAGCAGCCGATATTATCGAGTATTCCTCTTAAATAATTTGCTGCGCGCGCAGCTCTTGAATCAGCTGGCAGCTCAGCTATTTCTTTAAGCTCACCGAAGCCCTCTGTCGGATCGGGCTTCTGCGCCTTTTCGGGTTTTGCGGCAGGGGCAGTTTTTTTCTCAGCCTTAGGCTCCTGCGGTTTTTCTTCCCTTACGGTTTTTTCAGCCTGCTTTGCAGGCTTATTTTCTTTTTTGGGCTGCGGGCGCTTCTGCTTTGCGGGCTTTTCATCGGGCAGCTCCACAAAAACACGAACCTCTGCCTTTCTGCCGCCGAAAATTCCGAGCGTTTTCTTCTTTGGGGTAGCTATAACCTCAAACTGAATATCGTCATTTTCCGACGCGTTTAACATTGCAACGGCATTTTCTCTTGCCTCGTCTATAGTATTGCCGTATCCTCTTGCTTCCTTTATCAAGTGAAATCCTCCTTTATGTGCGGCGCTCTATACGCCCTTATAGCTTTATTCCGTTTTTTCTCCGTTTAAATTTGCCTGTTCGGCTTTTTTCATTTGGAGCGCCTCAAAATCGCATTCCTTTGTAAGCTCCTTTACGCGCTCACGGGCAAGCATGCGCTGCGGACCGTAAAACTGCTGCACGCCCACCTGTATAAACCCGCCTATAAGTGACGAGCACGCCCAGTAGAACGCAACGCCGCCGGGCAATGTAAAGCCGATAAACAGGGAGAGAAGCGGCATTGTGAGCATCATTCCCGCCATATTGGGCGAATCGGGGTTGAGCTTTTTCTGCATCATAAGCGACAGCGCGCTTGTGAGCATTTGCGCCAAAAACGCCATAATCGGCATTACCCAGATAAGCTGCGCGTTATGGAAAATATCAAATGAAAATTTAGGTGTCTGGGTTAGGTCTATTCCGAAGAACGAATAGTCAACATTCGCCTTTTCATCGGCTGCTGTAATTGATTTAAGGTCGTTCTCTATTTTCGCGTATTCCTCATCTGAGAGCAGCTCCTTTATAACCTCGGGCTTTTCGCGTATAATTTTAACTATACTAAGCTCGTTGTTGCCGCCCTTTTTCCAGGAGATTTCGTCGGTTATTTTTTTGTATTCTTCTTCGTTGCTTTTTTGCAGGTCGGTAAGGCTTTCGCTTATGGCGGTAGTAACGTTTTTAACCTGCGTTGGCTCTGCGTGCGACATATAGGTGAGCGGGGACATAATAAGGTAGTAAATGCTCATCATAAGCACCAGGCGCAAAATCATAGGCAGGCAGCCGCCCGACATAGACACATTCTCTTCCTGATACAGCTTTTGCATAGCCTCGCTGTACTTTTGCTTATCGTCGCCGTATTTCTTTTTAAGCTCGTCCAGCTTCGGCTTAATGCGCATTTGCTGAACCGAGGATTTCTGGCTTTTTATGCTCAGCGGAATAAGAATAATGTTGATTATAAGTGTAAACGCAAAAACAGCGGCGGCAAAATTTCCGCCGAAAATGCCCGAAAGAAATTCAAGCACCCAACCGAAGGGAATGTTTATAATATTAAAAATTGCTTGCATTAACGCACCGTCCGTTCAAGCCGCCTTGCGGCTGTGGTTAGTTTTAATCGCTTTTTTTGCCCTTTTTTTCGGGCACGGGATCATACCCGCCCTTGCAGAGCGGATTGCACCTTAAAATTCTCCAAATACTTAAAAGTGTTCCGACAAACGCTCCGCGTTTTTGTATTGCCTCAATGGCATATGCCGAGCAGGTCGGCGTAAACCGACAGCAAGGAATTTTACGCGGAGAAATATTTTTACGGTAAAGCTCAATCAGCTTTATCAATATTTTGCCTATCATAATCGTAAATACCCGCCGCTGACAGCTGCTTCTTCATGGTTTGCGCGGCGGCGGTGCTCTTAATTTCAAGTATGCGGGTTCTCGCCACAATAACAAAATCGTATCCCGGCTTTATTCCGGGAAGACACTCTCTGAAGGCGGCGGTTATTACTCTCTTTGCGCGGTTGCGTTGAACCGCTCCGCCTATTTTTTTCCCGGCCGTTATACCGAGACGCGTTCCGCCGCAGCGGTTCTTTGCCGCATAAATGACAAAACACGGCGACACAAAGGATTTTCCCTTTTTATATGCACGGCGAAACTCGTAATTCTCTTTTAGCTTTGAAATACTTTTCATAGTCTCAATAAAATGAAAAGCCACATAGAAGTGGCTCAAACTGCAGACAAACTAAAACTCAACTCCGCAAAATTCCCGGCACAATATGCGCCGAAAAAACGCCTTATAAGCGAAAATCAGCCTTAAAGCTGATTTTCAGGGGCGCAGGGGTAATATCGGCAAAAGGAAAGCACAGCCGAAAATCCCCGATTTTCAGAAGCGGAATTTCCGCCGGAGAGTGCGGACGCGCCTGCACTCCCGATCGGCTTTAGTATGTCAACTGCTTTCTGCCCTTTGCTCTGCGGCGAGCGAGCACCTTGCGGCCGTTGGATGTTGCCATGCGCTTTAAGAAGCCATGCTCCTTCTTGCGGTGCAGCTTTTTCGGCTGATAAGTTCTTTTCATCTATAAACCCTCCTTAATTAACACAGTTGGCGGTCAGGCGCGCCCTAAAGGGCGAAGAAAAATTAAAAGCCATAACCTATCAATTTAAGATTATACCTCAAATTCTATACATCTGTCAATAAAAAGTTTTTATAAACTACTCTTTTTCGGTATTTTCCTTCGGCGCTCGGCGCTCTACCGCCTCTTTTAAAAGAATATAAAGCACTGCGGACACAGGCACGCTCACAAGCGCACCGAAAATTCCCCCGATATTTCCTCCGACCAGCACTGCGCAAACTACTATTACGCCGGGCAGACCTACCGATTTACCCACAACGCGCGGATAAATGAGCGAGCCCTCAAGCTGCTGCAGCACCACAAAAAAGACAATGAAAAGCAGCGCCTTTACAGGGCTTGAAATGAAAATGAGCAGGAAGCCCACAATAACGCCGAGCGTCGCGCCGACTATTGGTATAAGCGAGGTCGCGCAGATAAATACCGAAATTACTGTTGCGTTCGGGAAACGGAATACCGTCATGCCGATAAAGCAAAGCAATCCCAGAATGACCGATTCGGTAAGCTGCCCGCCTATAAATTTTGAAAAGCAACCGTATGTAAGGGAGGAAACATGATAAATCGCGGCGGCAGCCCTTTTCGGTGCGAATGCGTCAATGCACTTCACCGTAAACCGCCCTATCTTCTCCTTGCAGGCAAGAATGTAAACCGAGATCATAACGCTGAACACCGTGTTATAGACGCCCGAGAAGACCGAGGTTGTAATGCTGAACGCGCTGCCGAAAATGCGGTCGGAATAATTTACGAGATAATCCTTTATCGTATCGGCAGCCTTTGTCCAGTCGATCTCTATATTCGGCACAAAATTCTGCGACAAATTAAATTTTTCAAGTGTATCCTCGGTAAATGTCCGCACATCGTTCATAAGCAATGGCAGCTTTTCCGCAAGACTTACGCAGGTGTTTATAACATCGGGAATTATAACCGCAATAAGCAGCACTATAAGCCCTAATGCTATAAGATATGTAAGTGTCAGGCAAAGCGGTCTTTTCGCCTTTTTTACAAGCCTTCGTTTGCTTTTATCCATAAAAGCAAACGCCTTGTTTTCAAGAGCCGACAAAAGCACATTGAGAACAAAGGCGATGCAAAGCGCGGTAATAACCGGGCGGAATACCGAAATCACTCCGCCCAGCGCCGATAAAAGCCTTTCGAAATTTGCAACGGCTGCAAAGCACACTGCCCCGAAGGCGATGAAAAACAGTATTTTTTTTGTGGTTTTGGGGTCAAGCTCCATAACTTCTCACCGCGCTTTCAAAATCAGTCTTTTTTGGTAAATATCTTATTGAGAATAACGGTAATAAGCACAATTACCCCGATAACCGCGAAAATGCTTACCATTCCCACGGCGAGGTAGCGAAGGTTGGTTACGAAATTCATAGGATTGAAAGTCATTACTTAAGTCCTCCCTTATAAGAAGAAATTGAGTATCAGTCCGCCTGCTATTACAGAGGCTATCTGACCCGATACATTAACGCCTACGGAGTGCATAAGCAGGAAGTTCTGCGGATCCTCCTTAAGCCCCATTTTGTGCACAACGCGTCCCGACATCGGGAAAGCGGAAATACCCGCCGCACCTATCATGGGGTTGACCTTGTTCTTTAAAAACAGGTTGAGGAATTTGGCGAAAAGCACGCCGCCGGCAGTATCAAACACAAAGGCGAAAAGCCCGAGTCCCAGTATTAAAAGCGTTTTCGGATCGAGGAATTTTTCCGCCTGCATCTGGGTTGCTATTGTAATCCCTAAGAAAATGGTAATCAGGTTTGCAAGCACATTCTGCGCCGTTTCCGAAAGGGAGTTTAACACCCCGCACTCACGCAGCAGGTTTCCGAACATAAGGAAGCCGATAAGCGAAACCGATTCGGGAGCAACTATGCCTGCCACAACGGTTATAACGATGGGGAAAAGTATTTTTGTAAGCTTTGATACCTTTTTATCATGGTACGGCATTCTTATAAGCCGCTCCTTTTTGGTGGTAAGCAGCTTTATTACGGGCGGCTGAATTATGGGCACAAGCGCCATATACGAATACGCCGCCACCATTATAGCTCCCTGATAAGCCGAATTGAGCTTTTGAGATACTACAATCGCGGTAGGGCCGTCCGCCGCGCCTATAATACCTATCGAAGCCGCATCGTTTAAATCGAAGAACATCGATGCCGCACAGAAGGTGAAGAATATTCCGAACTGCGCCGCCGCGCCGAATATCATCAGCTTGGGGTTGGAAAGCAGAGGACCGAAGTCTATCATTGCGCCGATACCGATAAAAAGTATAAGCGGGAAAAGCTCGTTTTCTATACCCGCCTTATAAAGCGTTGAAAGCGCGCCTTCCTGCAGCTTTCCGCCGAAAATCCTATCCACCGCACCCGAAAACGGAATGTTTACAAGTATTGTTCCGAAGCCGAGGGGCAAAAGCAGCGTAGGCTCCATTTCGTACTTTATCGCGAGGAATATGAGTATTCCGCCGATAGCCCACATCACAACATACCGCCAGTCGAGCAGCTCGGCAAAATTCTGCACCAAAAAACTAAAATCGCTTAATGACATTTTTTCTCATCCACACCTTTTAATAAAATAATGTTTTGAAAACAGGTTTAAAAAAAGACCCTTACCGCACAGTGTATGCACGGTAAAAGTCTTGCTGTTTAATGCAAACGCGGGCAAAAAGCCGTGTATTGACGCATTTTGCAGCGGTCGAAAGCCCCGACCGTCAGCTACTCCCTTAAACCTTAAAGGCAGTATAACACAAAGCGGAAAAAATTTCAAGATATTTTTCAAACGGATTTTTTAAGTATTGCGGTTATCACGGTTATATCGTCCTCGCGGTTGTCGTTTCTCCGCCTGTGCGCGCCCTCGCACAGCCGCTCGGACAGCTCCTGCGCCGTTCCGCCCTCCCATTTTTGAAGCTCGTCTCTTATCCAGTCGCAGCCGTCAAATGCCGCCCCGTCGGACATCATTACTATTATATCCCCCTCGCGGCATTTTACCGTCGCCTTGTCAAACCGTACATCGCGCAGTATCCCCGCAGGCAGCGAGGTGCTTTCCGCCTTGCCGGTTCTGCCGGAGCGGCGTATCACCGTGGGGGCTGCGCCCGCCTTGTAAAGCTCGACCTGCCCGTTATAAAGGTCTATGCTTGAAATATCCACCGTCGCAAGGGATTCGTCGGTTGATTTGAAAAGCATTGAGGAATTGAGAATTTTAAGCGAGCAGTCAAATCCGAAGCCCGCCTTTAAAAGCCTGCACATAAGCCCGGACGCCATAGCGCCGTCCACTGCGGCTCTGCCGCCCGTGCCCATTCCGTCGGACAGCACGGTAATAAAATGCCCATGACCGTCGAAGAAATACCTATAGGCGTCCCCGCACATCATGGATTCGGAAGCACATTTTTGCTCTATCCCGACATCCACCCTGAGAGCCGCATGCTCGCTTAAGGTTATGAATATATCTCCGCCCGATTCGTTTACCGCAGGGACATCGAAATCCCTTTCGCAGACCACCGATACAAGCTTCATGATCTGCAGCTTATTAAGCACGGGAGCACCCGCTTTTTTAAGCTTCAGCTCAATTTTTATCCGTCCGAATTTATCGGTGCGGCTACTGCATTCATCAACCTGTATATTAAGATTTTTAAGCGCCGCCGCAGCCTTTTCCGCCGCCGTATTATCAAAATGCGAATCTGTCTCTATATCCCGTGCCATCTCGTACAGCATATCCGAAATACCGTCAAACTGATCGGACACCACCGAGCGCACCTCGTCTATCCTTTTTTCCGCCGCTATTCTTGAGGCGTAATCTGAATACCTTTTATAAACAGAATTTGCCACACGCGAGACCCTCATGCATCTGCCGATAAATTCCTCAGGTGCGCTTTTTTCGGGCTCCGGCTCACCGTTTTTTACCGCCTTGGTCATTTCGAGCACCGCAGTGACGGTATCGTCGCGCCTGCTTTCCCAGCAGTGAAGCCGCAGCTTGCAGCCCGCGCAAGCGTCCTGCTCCACCGCGGATATCACCGTGCCGAAATCGGGAGAATTGATTTTTGAAAGCTCAGATGCCACCTGCTCCACCGTTTCGGAGACATCGCAAAGGGCGTTCGCCGCCATATCAAGCCTCATTTCGAGCGATTTTTTTATACCGCCGGGTATTGCCATTTGCGGTTTAACGGTAAAAAGCTTTCCGAAAAATATACCCGCGCGCCGCGGAATCGCCAAAAAAAGCGCCGAGCCGAGTATCGCCTCAACCGCGCATACCGCGCTTTGCAGGGCGCTCATATTTACAGCCGCTCCCGCAAGCCCGAAAAATAAGGGTACAAGCATCGCGGCATATTTGCCGAACGAGGAAAATACGCCCGCCAAAACGCCTGTGAAGGCATAAAACACCGCCGTGTCCCCCGGGGCGCCGCCGAAAACAAGAGAAAGTGCCGCAGCGGCGCCGCATACCGCACCCGACAGCACGCCTCCGTATTTCGCCGCCGTAAGTATAAGCGCCAGCGCCGCGATGTGACCTACCGATATTCCGCCGTATACAAACCCGTGAAGTCCCGTAAGCATAATTCCGAGAAAGCAAAAAAGCGAAACCGCGCCGCTTGTTCCGAGCCCCGCGGGATTTTCGTAATACTCCCTAAAAAATCCCGAAATAAAGTACGCACCGCCCGCAGCAAAAAAAGCCTCGGCAAATATATCCGTCACAGAGGAATCAAACAGCCTCATTGTGAAAAATGAGGTAAGCAAACTTGAAAAAAGGCATATTGCCGCCGGCAGCAGCCGATTTTTTGATATTTTTTCTGATAATGAGGCAAAAAGCCGCAGCGCAATTACGCCGAGTACCCCCGCTATATAACGAAAATTACCGTTTTCGAGGGGAGAAACCAGATATCCCAAAAAGGCACCGACCGCAGCTGACGGAGCAAATGCCGCAGGTATTCCTGCCGCAAACGACAGCCCGAAGGGAATCAGCCTGTCCGCTATTACCGCATGCGAAGCAACAAGCCCAGCCACGGCGGTCAGTACATGCCATCCTGCCGCCGCAGCAATATCTCTGTTCGTTCCGAGCGCCCTTACGGGCGCAGATCTTATAACATCCTTCAATTGAAATCACCGCCGTATTATCATAAACTGTTTCAAGCCTATTATAACGCCTGCGGTTTGTTTATTTTGTCGAAGCCCCCTGCAGAGTTAAAGCTTTTTTTGGCGAAAGAAAGTATGCTCTGTATCTTTTTGAATATTTTTATAAAATGCGGGAACTATATTAACAAAAAAATATAAGGGAAGCGGTTAAATGAAACGGTTTTTTATATTTGCAATGACCCTGTCGCTGCTGCTCGCCATATGCGGTATAACCGCAGCGGCGCTTTCAAAAATGGGGTCACGCTCCGATGAGGTCAGAAAAATTCAGGAGGCACTCAAGAGTAAGGGCTACTATACCTACAATACCGACGGCATATTCGGCACGCGCACAAAAAATGCCGTTATCGCCTTTCAGCGGGATAACGGACTTGACGCCGACGGCATTGCGGGCGAGAAAACTCTTAAGGCACTCGGTATAAACGAATCGTCCTCCGGCGGATACTCCTCGGCGGACTTTGAGCTGCTTGCGAGAATAATCTCCGCCGAGGCACGGGGCGAGAGCTATCTCGGTCAGGTAGCGGTGGGCGCGGTAATACTTAACCGAATAGAGCACCCTTCGTTTCCGGATACGCTTTCGGGCGTTATTTACCAAAAAGGCGCGTTTTCCTGCCTTTACGACGGGCAGTTCTATGAACCGATAGCCGACAGCGCCTATTCCGCCGCCCGCGACGCAATCAACGGACTTGACCCGAGCGGCGGTGCGATATATTATTACAATCCCTCAACCGCCACAAGCAAGTGGATATTCTCCCGTCCCGTGATAACCACGATAGGCGCACACAGATTCTGCAGCTGATTGCCCCGCCCGATCGTCTTTTGCCGACACAGGCAAATCGGAAAACCGACATCTGCACCGAAACTGTGCTTGCATATCTAATATCTGCCGTCAGGAATCTAATATCCAAAAGAGGACTCCTTGTGACGGGAGTCCTCTTCATAGAATAAAGCTTATTCGATTTTATCCGGATTATTCCTCTGCCTGTCCTTCGGTCTCTGCCGGTGCTGCAGCCTCATCGGGAGTTTCGTAAACGGTTTCATCCGCTTCGGAAACGGCAGGAGCAGCCTCTTCAGCCTTTTCAGGCTCTAAAAGCGCACGGATAGAAAGGCTTACGCGCTTCTTTTCGGAATCGATGGCAATAATCTTTGCGTCAACCTCCTGACCCACGGTCAGCTCATCCTGCGGCTTTGCAATGTGCTTATCGGCAATCTGCGAAATGTGGATAAGACCGTCAATACCCGGAATTATACGGGCAAATGCGCCGTATGTAGTCATGCTGACAACAGTAACCTTAACGGTATCGCCCACATGGTAGTTATTTTCAAAAATAACCCACGGATTATCCTCAGCCTTCTTGTAGCCGAGAGATATCTTTCTCTTTTCGGGGTCGAGCGCCTTAACATAAACCTCAACGGTATCGCCTACAAGCACTACCTCCGACGGGTTCTTTATTCTCTGCCAGGAAAGCTCGGAAATATGAACCATTCCGTCTACCCCGCCGATATCAACAAAAGCGCCGTAGCTTGTGATTGACTTAACAACACCCGTGAAGCGGTCGCCCACTGCGATGGTCTCCCAAATCTTATCCTCTGCCGCCTTGCGCTGCTCCTTGAGCACACTGCGGATAGAGCCTACCGCTCTGCGGCCTCTTCCGATTTCGATAATGCGGAAGGAAACCTCCTTACCCTTCAGATCCTCAAGGGATTCACCGCGGGAAGCGGTTGCCTGCGAAGCGGGGATGAAAACGCGAACATTATTGGAATAAGCCACAACGCCGCCCTTAATAACATCCTTAACAAAGCCTGTAACGATCTCTCCGGAATCCTTGGCGGCAACTATATTGTCCCAACCGGCAATAGCATCGTAACGACGCTTTGAAAGCATTGCGGTTCCTTCCTGGTCATTAATCTTCATAATGATAAGATTAAGCTTATCACCCGCCTTTACCTCGTCCATAAGCTTTACATCGGGATCAGAAGAATACTCGTCCGCTGTAACATATCCGGTGACACCTCTGCCGATGTCCACCGAAATTTCTCCGGGGTTAACAGCAATAACCGTACCTTCGACCTTCTGGTCGCCCGTTAAGCTGCTGAGCGAAGCCTCAAATGCTTCCTCATCCGTCATTTCCTCAAAGCTCTTTTGAACAGATTCTTTTACCTCCGTCTGTTCTTCAACCGGTTGTAAATTTTCCGACATGGTTTTAATAACCTCCTTTATAATACCTGCAGGCGTGGAAGCGCCCGCAACAACTCCCGCCGAGCCGCACCCATCAAACATGGCGCCGTTAAGCTCCGCCGCCGTTTCGATAAGATAAGCTCTGCCGCATTCCGCCCTGCACACATCAAACAGCTTTGCCGTGTTCGATGAATGCCTGCCGCCTATTACGATCATAACATCGTTTTCGGCCGCTAATTTTTGAGCCTCCTGCTGGCGCATAGAAGTCGCATTACATATTGTATCAAATATTTTCGCGTTTGTACATACTTTTTTTGAAATTTTCTGAATTTCTTTCCAAATTTCTTCGTTAAAGGTCGTTTGAGCAACCAAAATGACCTTTTTTTCACTGAAATTCGCCTTTTTTTCAAGTAATTTCCTGAACTCGGCTGCATCTGAAACGACATAATTCTCGCCCGTGCAGTGACCGACGATACCTATTACCTCTTGGTGGGAGGCGTCCCCCGCTATCACCGTTATGTACCCCTCGGCGCTTTTTTCGGCGACTATTCTGTGAATCTTCGCAACGAACGGGCATGTAGCGTCGGCGGTTTTAATGCCCGCCTCCGCCGTTTTTCGCATGACCTCGGCGGGAACACCGTGAGAACGTATCACAAGGGTCTCGCCGGGCAGCGCCTCGGAATATGACGAAACCGTTCTTACTCCCCTGTTCTCAAGCTCCTTTACCATTTGGTCATTATGGATTATAGGCCCGAGCGTGCAGACCCTTTCACCCTTTTCGAGCAGATCGCACACCATCTGCACAGCGCGGTCAACACCGAAGCAGAAGCCGGCGGTTTTTGCAAGCGTTATTTTCAACTTTTCTTAATTCCTTCCGAAATTATTTTGATCACAAGCGCAACCGATTCATCGAGTGAAAGCTCCGATGTATCCGCAAGGCAAGCGCCCTCCGCCCTCTTCAGCGGAGCTGCCGCCCTGTGCGTATCATTATAATCCCGCTTTTCTATATCGGCGCACACCTCCTCAAGGCTTACGCTTTCACCCTTTTCCGTAAGCTCGCGGAAGCGCCTCTCGGCGCGCACCTTGACAGAAGCGGTAAGAAAAATTTTAACATCGGCGTTCGGCAACACCACCGTGCCTATGTCCCTGCCGTCCATGATAACATTGTTTTCATATGCCAGCCTCCGCTGCATTTCAAGCAAAAACGCCCTTACCGCAGGCTTCGCCGAAACAGCCGACGCCGTCATTGAGGCTTCGGGCGTGCGAATAAGACCCGATACATCCTCTCCGTCTAAAAAAACGTGCTGCTCGCCGCCCGAAAAGCGAATATCCACCGCTGTTTCCGACAACACCCTTTCAATCTCCTCATCAGACGATATATCCGCTCCCGTTTTGCTGAATTTAAGCCCCACTGCGCGGTAGAGCGCGCCGGTATCAACATATATATATCCCAATTTTTCGGCTGCACGCCTTGCTATTGTGCTTTTCCCCGCGCCCGCAGGCCCGTCTATTGCTACATTTATCATTTCCCCTGTCTCCTAAACATTACTGCCCGCCGCAAAGCCGGTCGAAAAGGCTATTTGCAGGTTAAAGCCGCCGGTGTATGCGTCAACATCTATTATTTCGCCTGCGAAATAAAGCCCGGAAATAAGCCTTGAGCCCATTGTCTTGGGGTCTATTTCCTTAACCGATATACCGCCGCGGGTGATTATCGCCTCGTCTATCGGGCGCGTTCCGGTTATATGCAGCGTAAATTCCTTTAAGACCCTGCAAAGCGCGGCGCGCTGCTCCCTGCTTATACTGTTTACCTTCCGGTTGGGTTCTATGCATGAAAGCCTTACAACTATAGGAATTAAGCTTTTCGGCAGCAGTTTATTAAGCGAATTTATGAAATCGCGGTTTTTTTCTTCGTCAAAATCACGGAGAATCCGTTTGTCAAGCTGTTCCGGAGTCAGCCCCGGCTTTAGGTCTATGGCTGCGGTGTACTGCTTTTTGCCTATATACCGCATATGCGCCGACGCGCTTAATACCAAAGGTCCCGATATTCCGAAATGGGTAAAAAGTATTTCGCCGAGCTCCGAAAACACAGGCTTTTTCCTGCCCTCCTCAAAAACCGAAAGAGCGACATTTTTAAGCGACAGCCCCGCAAGTCTTTCGCAAAAGCCCTCGTGCGCATTAAGCGCCACAAGCGACGGCTTGATTTCGGTAACGGTGTGACCGAGCGCCCTCGCTATTTTATAGCCGTCTCCGGTAGAGCCCGTAAGCGGGTAAGACATACCGCCCGTCGCAAGTATCACACTGTCGGCAGGCAATGCTTCGCCGTTTTCAAGCAAAACTCCGCTCACTGCACCGTTTTCGGTGAGAATTTTCTTTGCCGTGCCTTGAATTATTTCGGCACCGCCCCTTTTTGCGGCTTTCACAAGCGCATCTACAATGTCCGATGCCTTATCCGACACAGGGAATACCCTGTTGCCGCGCTCGGTTTTAAGCGAAACGCCGAGCGATTCGAAAAATGTCATGGTATCCTGCGGGGCAAAGCCCGAAAAGGCAGAATATAAAAATCTTCCGTTTTCGGGAACATTCGCAATCAGCGTATCAATATCGCAGTTATTGCAGACATTGCAGCGCCCCTTGCCGGTTATCATAAGCTTTCTTGCGGGGCGCTCGTTCTTTTCAATAACGGTTATTTCAGTCCCGCCGTTTCTATATATATAATTTGCTGTGCACGCCGCCATAAGCCCTGCAGCGCCGCCGCCTATAATTACAATACGTTTCATTTTTTCACCCGAAATATTTTACAGCAAAATCGGAAAAAAGTCAACATCAGACATAGGATATGTTCGTGTCAAGTTTTTGTATGAAAAATTTTTTGAGAATGCCAATAGTGAATTAACGGTAGTGTCCGCAAGATATTCATATCCGCCTGAAGCTTTTTTGTAATAGGTTCTCTCAAATTCAACCTGACCGTAAGAAAACAATATGCTTCTTCTGTCTCGTAAAGTTTTTCACCTTCTTTGAATATTCTCCGATTTTTTGATAAAATCTTCCGTTATCTGTGTTATACTTTTTTTTACAAGAGTATGCCTCCTTAGTGTTTTGGGTCCTTCAACCTTATTAAAACACATTTCGGCATACTCTTGTACTGTTTTTTCCTACATTTATTTTACACTAAGGAAAAAAAGTTCTTGACATTTTGTTTTTTCATGCTATAATAAAATAGTAATCATTACTGATTTAGGTGATACAATGAAAAACTTTTCACGGCAGCGTGAGGAAATAATAAGGGTTCTCCGCTCAACCGACACACATCCCACCGCGGCTTGGGTATATTCCAAGGTTAAAGAGGCAATACCTAATATAAGCCTCGGCACGGTGTACCGCAATCTTGCGGCATTAAGCGTATCGGGCGAAATACTTTCGCTCTCGGTCGGGGACGGCTTTGAGCATTTTGACGGCAATGCCGCCCCGCACGCGCATCTTCACTGCCGAAGCTGCGGCAAAATTTTTGACGCGCCGGTGCATGGTGATCCTCTTGCCGATATCGCAAGAGCGAACGGCTTTGAACCGGAGACCTCGATTTATATTGAATACGGCGTCTGTGAAAAGTGCAAAAAAGCAAATTAATCCCGATAAAACACACCGGGTTTAATATTAAAAAAATTTGGAGGATTTAAAAATGAAAAAATTTGTATGTCTTGTTTGCGGTTATGTTTATGAGGGCGAGTCCGCTCCCGATGAGTGCCCGATCTGCCATGCCCCCGCTTCAAAATTTGCAGAGCAGGCAGCCGAGAAAACCTGGGCGGCAGAGCATGTTGTAGGCATTGCCAAGGGTGTCGATCAGAGAATAATCGACGGTCTGCGTGAGAACTTCAACGGCGAATGCACCGAGGTGGGAATGTACCTGGCAATGGCGCGCGTGGCTCACAGAGAGGGCTACCCCGAAATAGGTCTATACTGGGAAAAGGCAGCCTTTGAAGAGGCAGAGCATGCCGCTAAATTCGCAGAGCTTTTGGGCGAGGTCGTAACCGACAGCACAAAGAAAAACCTCGAAATGCGCGCCGACGCCGAAAACGGCGCAACCATGGGCAAATTCGAGCTTGCAAAGGAGCTTAATCTCGACGCTATTCACGATACCGTTCACGAGATGGCCAAGGACGAAGCCCGCCACGGCAGAGCCTTTGAGGGTCTTCTCAAGAGATATTTCAATAAATAATATTGCATTTGCCCCGATTAAAACGGCAGTCACAGATCAAAACCTGTGGCTGCCGTCTTTGTTTTTCTACTTAAATTTTGTTTTTCCGAATTGCCGTATTATTTTTCTTCCGAGCCGAATTCCTTTTTCAGCATTTCCGAAATATCGCCCGCTAAACGGTATTTTCCCGACTTCATTTCAGCGATTCCGGCATTCAGCAGGGTGTTAAGCCCGGCACGGTCGCACAGCCTTTCATACGCCTCGTTTGAGAGCACCACCAAATCGCCGGAGCCGTTTTTTGTGATAAAAACCGGTTCGTTTGAGCGATTGCAGAACTCCGATATTTCGTTGTAATTATTCCTTAGATCCGAGCTTGGTCTGATCGACGGCATTTATTTCACCTCACGGATAATTAAAAAATATTGCAAAACCGCACGGTAATCACTGTACGGTTTTTTATTTATGCAATTGCATTATTACTATAATAACGGCTTCGCACTTAAATTTTTTAAATACATTAATATTGCACCTATATAAGTGCAAAAATATTGTAGCACAAACCTATAATTATGTCAAGGGAATTTGTTCTCAAATAAGTGCAGGACGGCGGCAGCTTATGGATAACGAAATTGAAAAGATCATCGGGCGAAACATAAGGCGCCTGCGCGAGGGCTGCGGACTGACCCAGGAAATGCTTTCCGCAAGACTTCAGATCGAGGGATGCGATATAACCCGAAGTGCCCTGGCAAAAATCGAAGTGGGACAGAGACATATATATGCGGACGAAATAATAATTTTAAAGAAAATATTGAACGCACCGTTTGAAGAAATACTGCGTACCGATACACAAATTTAAGAAAGGATAAAAAACGCTTAAAATCGGATAAATATTCCCTGTTGCGGCTGATTCCTTTATATGGTAAAATCAAATTAAAGGAAATTTTTGGGGGAGCATATGAAAAAGGACGGAAAAAGAAAGGTTTCGGCAATAAAAAATAATTTCTATTTTTTAAAGCTCGTTTGGCAAATTTCTCCGGCGGCGGTAATACTCAATTTTTTTACAACACTGCTCGGCTTTGCGCAGTGGGTGTTTTATTCGGTATTTTTCTTGCAGTATCTTTTCGGCGCGGCAGGCGAGCGTAAGTTTACCGATATTCTCATTTTTATTTGGGCGGCGGCTGTTATAGATGTTCTTATAAGCATATACAACGCCTGGTTTTACCAAAGCTATATGTACAGGGAATATATTAAAATAGGCTATCGCCTTAATTTAAAGCTGTTTAAAAAGGCGCAGAGTGCCGATATTTCCTGCTATGAAACGCCCGAGTTTTACAATATTTACACCAAAGCGGCTTCCGAGGCTGCCGCGCGTGCAATGTCGGTGCTTAATAATTGCTCCGCTGCCGTTTCCGCGCTTATATCCTCTGTAACCGTTATTGTTACAATGGCAAAAATAACTCCGCTTGCGCTTATTTTTATAGCTCTGCCGCTTATAGGCAACCTGTTTTTCGGCAAAAAGCTGGGGCATGTGACCTTTGAGATAGACAGGGATACAACCCCCGCGCGGCGGCAAAAGGATTATGTAAACCGTGTGCTGTATTTCCACAAATACGCTGCCGAAATCAGAACCACCGGATTTTTCGGCGTGCTTAAAGAGGCATATGGGCTTGCCGCGAAAAGAACGGTTGAGGTGGCACGGCAATACGCACTTAAAAAATCGCTTTATTCGGGGGCAAAAAGCATTTTAATGTTTCTGCTCGGCTACGAGGGAATGTGGCTTTGCGCCGCAATACTCGGCATAAGTGGGAAATTAGGTGTTTCCGATTTAATTGTGCTTTTAAACGCGATAGTAAGCGTTTCTTGGATGCTTAACAATTTTGAGCGGTCTGTTTCGGGGCTGTTTACCGACGCGGAGTTTATAGAAAATTTAAAGCAGTTTTTCGCGTACAAGCCTAAAATAGACGAGACTGCGGGCGGACTTGAAATGCCAGAGCATGTGGAAAGCATAGAATTTAAAAATGTATATTTTAAGTATGATGGTGCGGAAAATTACGCGCTCGAAAATATAAGTCTTGTTTTAAACAGAGGCGACAGAAACGCGCTTGTGGGTATAAACGGCAGCGGCAAAAGTACCTTTTTAAAGCTGCTTATGCGGTTTTACGACCCCGAAAAGGGCGAAATACTTTTAAACGGAGTTAATATAAAAAAATATGACGTTAATAAGTACCGAAAGCATATAGGCGTTGCCTTTCAGGATTTTGCTATGTTTTCGGCAACCGTAGCGGAAAATGTGCTTTTGGATGAGGTAAAGACAGCCGAAGACCGCGACCGAGTGACGGCCGCCCTTAAAAAGAGCGATGTTTACGAGGATATTTTAAAGCTTAAAAACGGCATGGACACCGTGCTTACAAGAGAATTTGACGAAAACGGCGCAGAGCTTTCGGGCGGGCAGCGGCAAAAAATAGCCATTGCCCGCGCAGTGGCGAAAAACAGCGACGTAATACTGCTTGACGAACCCTCAAGCGCGCTTGACCCGATTGCGGAATACAAAATGTTTGAAACTATGGCGGGGCTTTGCAAAAATAAAGATGTTTTATCGGTAATAGTATCGCACCGCCTTTCATCGGCTGCGGTGTGCGAGAAAATATTTGTTTTTGATAAGGGCAAATTGGCAGAGCAGGGCACCCATAAAAAGCTGCTTGAAAACGGCGGGGTATACGCCGAAATGTTTAAAAAGCAGGCGCAAAATTATTTGACGGAGGCGGCGCATGAATAAGAAAACTCCCAAAAAACACAGCACCCTGTCAAATACGCTTTTCGCGCTTAAATGGCAGTTTGAAATTGCGCCCGGCTACACCGTGTTTACGCTTATGCAGACCGTGCTCGGCGATGTTGTAACGCTTTTTGAGCACACGTTTTTAACGGCGTATATTATAAGCTGCGTTGAGCAGAAGAAAACGCTTACCGATGTGCTGTATTTTTTAATTCCGGTGGCAATAGCCGTGTTTATAAAGCTGATGCTTAACACCTTTTTCGACGCTTACATAGCACCCGGCGAAAGGGAAAAAATACAAATGAAAATGCGTATGCGGCTTTATGAAAAGGCGGCTTCTTTAGAGCTTGCAAGGTATGACGACTCAGGATTTTACAACGATTTTGTTTGGGCAATGCAAAAAGCGCCCGACCACATAACGGGAGCGGTCGGGGCGTTTAATACGCTTTTAAGCCGAATTACGGTAAGCATTATCGCGGGTGCGTATATCGTTTCGGTTGACGCGTCCTCGCTTTTAATTTTAGTCTTTTTAATTCCGTTTACATATTTTTCCGGGCGTGCGATAAATAAGCGCGCAATGAAAATGCAAGAGGAAATTGTGCCCGTGCAAAGGCGCAGCGACTATGTGAGCAGAATTTTTTACCTTGCCGATTATGTAAAAGATCTAAAAACCGGCAATATAAGCCCGAAATTGGAAAAGGATTTATCCGATTCTACCGAAGAAATGCGCGCAATAGTTAAAAAGCGCCAAAAACCCATAATCGCGCTGAATGTCGCAACAAACTCCGCAGCCAACCTTATAATAGGCGGCGTATATCTTTCCTACCTGTTCTTTAAGGCTTTGGTGCTCGGCAAATTCGGCTTAGGCTCGCTGCTCGGCGTTTATAATTCAACCCAAACCCTTAACGGGAAGGTTTTGACCGCCGTTTCAAATTTATCGGAATTTCAAAACCACAGCCTTTATATTGAAAAGCTGCGCCGCTTTTCGGAGACCGAAAACACTATGGAAGATAACGGGCGCACAGCACTGCCTGCGGGCGGCGATATAGTTCTTCGCAATGTGGAATTTACATACCCCGGGAACAGTGAGCCGACCCTAAAGGGGGTTAACTGCTCCTTTAAAAGGGGCGAAAAAGTTGCGCTTGTGGGCTTTAACGGCGCGGGTAAATCTACGCTTATAAAGCTGCTTTTAAGACTTTACGACCCGACCGTCGGCGAAATAAGCTACGGCGGGGAGAATATAAAAAGCTACCGCATTTCGGACTACAGGGGCTGTTTCGGCGTTTTGTTTCAGGATTACGAGCTTATAGCAACCGACCTTGCGCACAACATATCAGCCGATAATAAACCGCTTGATATAAATAGGGCGGACGGGGCGCTTAAAAGATCTGCGTTTTGGGATAAGTTTAAAACTCTGCCGAAAGGCTATGAAACGCAGCTTACAAAGGAGTTTGATGAGAGCGGCTTTAACCCCTCGGGCGGTGAAAAGCAAAAAATAGCGCTGGCGCGGGTGCTATATGCGGACTCGGATATTATAATACTTGATGAGCCTTCGGGCGCGCTTGACCCTATTGCGGAATATACCCTTAATAAAACCGTATCCGAGCTTTCAAGTGATAAAACGGTTATAATTATTTCTCACCGGCTTTCCACAACCCGCTTTGCCGATAAAATTTATATGCTGGCAAACGGCGAAATTATCGAAAGCGGCACTCACGAGAAACTGATACGGCAAAACGGCAAATACGCCGAAATGTTCCGCCTGCAGGCTGAAAAATACAGATGAAATTTGAAAGGAGAAATACATTATGGGAGTAAATTGCGGTTTGGCGGTAATTGAAGTGACCGACAGTCAGGGGCTGATTGTCGGCGCTATATTTATTGCGGCTTTAATTGGAACCATTGTGTGGGCATGCATAAGCGAGGTCAAAAAAAGAAAAAAGCAGCTTTTAGAGCTTGAAAGCGAAGAATATACTCCGCCGCCGATTGAGGAGCATATTGCGCGGCTTAATTTCAAGAACGCGGAGATATTGCATACCGGAATTGATACACCGCAGCATTACAGCGATTATTATGCCGTTTTTGAGTTTGACGGAAAGGAAACAAAGCTTTCCGTTCCCCCGAAAATGTATGCGGGGCTATCGGTCGGGTCAACCGGCAGACTGATAACCGAGGACGGTAAATTTTTGGATTTTATAATCAACGATTAATAGAACAAACGCGGGATTCTCAACAAAACGAATCCCGCGTTTTAAATTACATATCGGTATCTGCCTCTTCCCTGCCCGCGGCTTTTGCTTCAAACCAGAAGCATACGCCGTTTTCGGTATTGTATACTCCGCAGCTGCTGTTGTGCATTTTCATAATGGCGGAAACTATTGAAAGTCCCAGCCCGAAGCGGCTGCTTTCACGCTTGTGAGATGTATCTCCTCTGAAAAAGCTCTGCCATATCTGCGGCATAAGCTCCTCGGGAATGTGGCTGCCGGTGTTTGTTACCGAAATTCTTACATTACCATCGGATTCCGAAGCAGAAACAGTGACGCTGCCCCCGTCGGGCGTGTGCGAAGCGGCATTCTCCAAATAGGATTTTAAGACCTGCTCGGTCTGCATCGGGTCGGCATTTATAAGAAGACCCTTCGTCAGGCGGTTTTCGGCATTAATATTTTTGTTTGCAAATATTCGGCGGAGCATATCGTCGGTCATCTGCGACACATCAAAATCGCTGCGGTTCAGCGGCATCTGCCCCGATTCATACCGTGAAAGCTCCAAAATGCTCAAAACCAAACGGTTCATTCTTCTGCTTTCATCTATTATCGTATTGCAGTATTCTTCCTTTGATTCCTCGTTTATATTAAGCTTCAGTCCTTCGGCATAGCCGCTTATAATGGCTATCGGGGTTTTAAGTTCATGAGAAACATTGGCAACAAAGCCGCGCCTCATAGCGTCAAGACGGCGCTCCTCCTCAATATCGTCACGCAGCTTTGCATTTGTTTCGGTAAGCTCTGTAAGCGCGGTATTAAGCGATTCTGAAAGCGCATTTACAGACCTTGCAAGCTGCCCTATTTCGTCGCAGCGTTCCACCTTAAGCTTGCGGTCAAAATCAAGCCTTGCCATATCCTCGGTTATATCGTTCATTTCTGCAATCGGGCGGGAGAACTGCCGCGCGAAGATCAACACCCAAATTATAGAAAGCAAAAAGCAGATTACGGAAACAAAGATCATAAACTGATTGGCGATTGAAGCGGAATTTGAAATAAGCTCCCTTTGTATCCTGACCTCAGCAAATAAATTGTTTGATATCTGCTTGCGGCAAAGCAGATACTCGCTTTTGTCAAAACGGCGAACAGCGGTCTCGAAAACCGTGCCGTCGCCTAAGGTCTCGCTTTTTAGCGGGGTCATTTCCTCGTGAGTCATAATAAACTTATCGTTTTTAAGTGAGAAATAGTCCATCATTTGACCGCCGTGTGTGGTATAAAGGATGCGCCCCGACGAATTATATATTTCAACATCGAAATTATATTTTTCGTTTATTTCCGAAAGCGCCGTTATTACCGCCGTGGTGTCGTTGAAATCAAGCGTTTCCACCTGCGAGAGCTGCTCTTTAAGCGACTTTTTTTCCTTTGCGGAGAAAAATCCGACCAAAAAACTAACATTAGAAAGCGAAAGCACAAGAACAAAAGCCGCAAATATTGCGGCTATTCTTATGAAAATATTAAACCAAAGCTTTGTTTTAAGTTTCTTAAGCTTCAAGCTTATACCCCATTCCGTAAATGGTTTTAAGGTGCGCCGCGCCGTAATCCCCGAGCTTTGTGCGCAGTCTTGCAATATGCGAATCCACCGTGCGGGAATCTCCCAAATAATCATAGCCCCATATCGCGTTCAAAAGCTGGTCGCGCGTCAGCACTCTGCCGGAGTTTTCAAAAAGATACGAAAGCAGCTCAAATTCCTTAAGTGTAAGCTCCAAGGCGTTACCGTCAACATACGCCACAAACGCGTTTGAATCTATATACAGTCCTTTTTTTACCTCGTCCTCGGCTAAAACCTTACCGTCACTGCGCTTAATAAGCGCCTCAACGCGTTTAACGAGAACGGCGGGCGAAAACGGTTTGGTAACATATTCGTCAATACCCGATTCAAAGCCCGTAAGCAAATCAAATTCCTCTGCGCGGGCGGAGAGCATAATTATCGGAAGGTCGCTTGTTTTCCGAATTTCCTTTGTGAGCGCCCAACCGTCAAGCTCGGGCATCATAATATCGATTATCGCAAGCGCAATATCCGGGTTTTTATTAAAAAGCTCAAGCGCTTGAGCGCCGTCGGACGCGGGCAGCACTTCATAGCCGCCAATCTTCAGAAAATCAGAAACCAGCTTTACAATTCTCTCTTCATCATCGGCAACAAGAATTTTTTTCTTATCCATAGCTCTTCCTCCCTTAATTAATGTCTACTGAATAATTGCATTAGCAAATGCAATTATATAAAATCGAGTTAAAATCTCGATTTTATGGGTCAAAACCTTTGTTTTGACCGTCAGTTTCCATTGATTGTCGCCTGATTTTAAAAAGAATCAAAATGTGATTCTTTTTAAAGTGCAAGGTTTTTTCGCAATTTTGCGAAAAAGCCTTGCACCTGAACAATTCAAAAGTTTACACCAACATGCTCGGGTTAAGGTACTTTTGAATTGTTCAGCAGGCATTAATTAAAATATAATCGAAATATTTAAGAGATTTATTAAGAAATTGTAAATTAAGAGGTGCATTACCCTTATAAAACGATTACTTCAGCACCGTGCCGTCGGCAAGGGTAATGGTATGACCGTCAGAGTTTATTGTGCCGCCGAGCAGCGGTATCACGAAGGCAAAAATCATATAAAGGGAATAAACCTTATGGCTGAACAGCTCATATATCATTCCGTACACCGCACATAAAACCGATATAATAAGGTATACCCGCACGGTTTCGGCATATTTTTTTCTGTCGTCAACCGATGCAGACAATGTCGCTCACGCTCCTTTCCTTAATGCTTTTACCGTTTGTTGTGGGCTTATTTACCACCCTGCCGTTAAAATACATTGTCGATGAGCCGTCTTCAAGCCTTGAAAGCGAAGAAGTGCTCTCCGATACCGCCGTGCCGTAAATAATTCCCCACAAATGCTTTTTCATTATCTCTGCCTCCTTTTCCTATTTTACAACCGAATCTCACACCGCAAATATTGAAGTTTCATTGAAGAATAAAATTTAAATGCCGCAGATATAAAAAAGTCTCCATGACAGGGAGACCTGATTCACACGCTCAAGTATTCGGTTTGTTGCTTTTGTAACGCAGATAATCCTCAAGAATTATAACCGCCGCCACCGCGTCGACCACCGCCTTGCGCTTTTTGCCGCGGGTATCGGTGTAATTAAGCGCAGTATGTGCGGAAATCGTGGTGCAGCGTTCATCCCACAGCACGGTTCTGATTCCGCAAAGCTTCTCTATCTGCTCCGCCGCCGCGGCGCATTCTTCGGCACGGCTTCCTGCGGTGCCGTCCATATTTTTCGGATAGCCCACCACGATCAGCTCCGCGCCGTAAAGCGACGCGCACTCGCAGATGCGCTTTATAAGCCGTTCCTCGTTATATTCGGTTATTACCGTTTTCGGAAACGCAAAGCTTTCTCCGGGGTCTGATACCGCGATTCCGGTTCTTGCCTTTCCGAGATCCACAGACATTATTATCATTTTTCATCACCCATAAATGAAGAAAGTCTGCTGCGCTTCGGAATCAGCTCTTCGGGCAAATGCGAGGAATCGTTGTAAAATACAACTTCAACCTTATTATCCTTATTGAAGCGAAGCAATGTGACGGCGGTATTATCGCTCCAGCCCATTTCCGAAAGGCGGTTAATATCTCCGAGCAGCAGTCGACAGTGAAGGCAGCGCATAACGCCGCCGTGAGTTGCGCAGGCAACGGTTTTACCGTCATTTTCGGCAGCGATCCTTTTCACGGTATTCCATATTCGTTCGTAGGCATGCCGCATCGGCTCGCCGCCCTCGGGCGCGAAATCCTGCGGATGGTTGTCCCATGCATCGGCAAGCCCGGGCTCTGCGTTAAACGCCTCCTTAAACGGCTTTCCCTCAACAATACCGCCGCTCATTTCACGCAGGCCGTCATTGATTTCCGGCTTTAAATTCCTTTCGCCGATTATGGCAAGCGCGGTTTTGTATGCGCGTATCAGCGGACTTGTATATACCCTGTCAAGCTTGATTTCCTCAAAGCGGCGTTTTAAATATTCAAGCTGCTTTTCTCCGGTTTCGCTTATATCAAGGTCAGTCGATCCCTGAAAAAGTCTTTTAACATTGCCCATTGCTTCGCAATGGCGCACCATATAAATATTTGTCATTTAATCACCTGTTAAGCATTATACCAAATATATGTTAAATAATCAACTGCAGAAAGCTTTTTACGACTTCAGGTTTACAATATAGCATACTGTTTGCTTTCTAATGAATAAAATCAAGGCAAAAATCAACCGTGAAAGGAGGATATACGGCTTGCTTTGATATATGCTTTTAAAAACGGAGGTAACAAAATGTCAACAAAAGGAATAGACGTATCACATTATCAGGGAGAGATAGACTGGGAGAAGGTGAAGCCGCAGATAGATTTCGCAATCCTGCGTATGGGGCTCGGCGACGATATTAAATCGCAGGACGATAAGCAGTTTGAACGGAATTATGCCGAGTGCGTGAGGCTGGGTATACCGTTCGCGGTGTATTTCTTCTCGTATGCCGTGAATAAGGCGAAGGTTGCAAAGGAAATCGCGCACATCAAAAGGCTGCTTAACGGCAAGAAAATAAACGCCCCTGTCTACATTGACATTGAGAACACAAATGGCTTAAATTGGCGCACCATTTCAAACGCGGATTTGCTTTGCATTTTGCGGGAGTTTAATAAGCAGCTTAACACCCTCGGATATAAAATGGGAATATATTCTTCACGCTCGGCTTTTTGGAACGAGAAGATGAGCGATAAATGGTATGACGGAATCAGCAAGTGGGTGGCGGAATACGGAGATAAGGTAAACGATTTCAACCGCCCCTACGATATATGGCAGCGCACTTCAAGTGGGCGCATAGACGGCATAAGCGGCAATGTGGATATGAATATAATGTATAACAGCATATTCACAGAGGAAAAGCCGAAGCCAGTCCCGAAGCCTTCAAAAATCGATGTTATCTATCAGGTGTGGGACGATGTTAAAAACGCATGGCTGCCGAATGTTAAAAATACCGAGGACTACGCGGGTATTTTCGGTCACGATGTATGCTGTGTGTTTGCAAATCTTTCAAAGGGCAATATAACCTACGCCGTGCATTATAAAGGCGGCAAATGGCTGCCCGAGGTCACAAACCGAAAGGATTATGCGGGGCTTTACAACAAGCCGATTGACGGCATTATGATGAAGACCGATACCGGCAGAATAATCCGCTACAGGGCGCACCTGCGCCGCAGCAATTGGCTGCCTTGGGTGACCGGATATAACTCAAAGGACGGCAATAACGGCTACGCGGGTATTCTCGGTCGAGAAATAGATGCAATTCAGATAGAAGTGAGGTGATAAAATGAAAAAGATATTTACAAAGCAATGGTTTAAGGCGGCGGGAATCCGTTCGCTTAAAACGGTATGTCAGACCGCCGTTGCCACCATAGGCACATCGGCGGTGCTTTCCTCTGTTGATTGGAGGGTGGTGCTTTCCGCCTCCTTACTTGCGGGGGTGCTGTCTGTCCTTAACAGCTTTGCGGGTCTGCCGGAGGTTACGGAGGAATAATAATCAGAAATCTCTCGCAGCTTTATGATATGCACCCCCAATACCGGGTATCCGGTATTGGGGGTGCATATCATTTTAATGCGTGGGTAATTTTTATCATATTTTCAAAAAGGCTCATGCCCTTGAATCCTCGGACGGTGCGGGGGCTATATCGTCCTGCGCGTCCTTTATTATGCAATTAAGCAAAATGATCAGCAGCAGTATGAAAATGAAAACGCAGATTAAAAAGCAGAAAAATATTAAATCCTTAAGGTAATCCATACGAACGGCATCTATAAATTCCGGAATTTTAAATGCAAGAATAATGCCTATTACCGAATCGATTATACACAAAGCCACCTTGAATATCCTGCATCTTTCAAAAGCCTTAATTGTAAAAAACCGTTTCATAACCCCGATTCCTCCCTCACGCCGTTATACTTTAATTATCATTTTTAAAGACGAACGATCTGCCGTTTTATAATGCCTGCGAATCCGGCCTCATGCCGTTAAAGCACCGCTGTTAACGATTTTACTTTAGCATACATCCGCGAATATGTCAAGTGTACCGCGCCGGCACAAAAATATCCCCCTCAAGACGAGGGGGATTGGTTGCTGTTAAAGCGAATACTTCTCAGCGTACATATTGAAATCATCAACAAATGTGCCGGTTTCGGCATTTTTGATTTTCGCGAGGTACTTGTGCGCGTCCAGCTTATCGCTCGGCAGCTGCATGGTGTAAACCGCAACATTCGAGCAATGGTCGGAAACGCGCTCGTAGTTGGTTAGCAGGTCGGTAAATACAAAGCCCAGCTCAATGGTACATTCGCCGCTTTGCAGCCTTGCAACATGGCGTGCTTTAAGCTTTTTATTAAGCGTATCTATAACCTGCTCAAGCGGCTCAACATGAGAAGCAAGCTCTATATCGTCGTTTATAAACGAATCCACCGTCATATTGAGTATTTCGGTAACGGCGTTTGTTATAACCGCGATTTCTTTCTTTGCCTCATCTGAAAAATGAATATTTTTATTGTGCATTTCCTCGGCAACCTTGCAGATATTAAGCGCATGGTCGCCTATTCGCTCAAAGTCACCTATGCTGTGGAGCATGCGGGCTATTGAGTGCGAAAGATTTTCGGAAAGCTCATTGTTACTGAGTCTTACCAAGTAAGTGCCGAGCTTGTCCTCATATTTATCAATAAGCTCTTCGTTTTCGCGAATATACTGTGTCGTTTCCGCCTTGTATTCGGATATAAGCCCAATAGCCTTTGTAAGCGAATCTCTTGCGTGCTCTGCCATTTCGTTTGTCAGGCGGTGACATTCGGATACCGCAAGAGCGCTGTTTGTAAACAAACGCTCGTCCAAAAAAACGGTATGAGTTTTTTCGTTGCTGCTCTTAACGGTAATCTCACACAGCCGCATAATCGGCTTTTTAAAGGGAATAAGCACAAAGGTATTTATAATATTAAAAAGGGTATGCACAACGGCTACGCCTATCATGGAAGCCGGTTTATTCAAAAATTCCGTGCCGAACGCCATCAGGCCGTAAAGCGCGGCAGTGAAGATTATCGACCCGATAACCTTAATGTAAATATGGAGCGCCACAACTCGCTTGGCATTTTTGCTTGTGCCGAAGGAGGACAGAAGCGCCGTCATGCAGGTTCCTATATTCGCGCCGAGCACCAGCGGAATTGCCATTTTATAGCTTATGGAGCCTGTAAGTGCCATAGCCTGAACTATACCCACGGTAGCGGCGGATGACTGGATAATGCCTGTAAACACAGTGGAAATAAGCAACGCCGCAACCGGGCTTGAAAATGCGGTGAGCAGATGCTTAAAGCCCTCCATTTCCTGAATAGAGCTCATAGAATCGCTCATAAAGTCCATGCCTGTCATAAGCACGGCAAAGCCTATTAAAATAACACCGATGTTTTTCTGGCGCTCTTTATTTGACAGCATATGCATAAGTATGCCCGCGAATGCCAGCAGCGGCGAGAAGGTCATGGGCTTTAAAAGGGTAAGGAAGAAATTTTCGCCCTGCACGCCGGTTAGGCTTAAAAGCCATGAGGTAAGCGTTGTGCCGACATTCGAGCCCATTATTATGCCGAAGGTATCGCCGAAAGCAAGTATGCCGGAGTTTACAAGACCTACAAGCATAACCGTCATTGCGGAGGATGACTGTATGGCAATAGTTATGCCCGCGCCGAGGAAAAAGCTTGCAAAAGGATTTCTTGCAACCTTTCTCAAATCATTTTCAAGCTTTCCGCCGGATATGCTTTCAAGTCCGCCCGACATCATCGACATTCCGTAAAGAAAGAATGCAAGTCCGCCGAGCAGCTCGGCTGCCATTAAGAGTATAGTGGTTGAAGACATATTTTTTCCCCTGTTTTAGAATTTAACAGCTTCTGCAATGTGCGCTTTCAGCTCGGATACCGGTATGCGCTTTTGCTCCATTGTATCGCGGTCGCGAACGGTAACGCAGTTATCCTCAACAGAGTCGAAATCGTAGGTTATGCAAATAGGCGTGCCTATTTCATCCTGGCGGCGGTAACGCTTGCCTATTGAGCCGGCGTCGTCAAAGTCTATCATAAAGTCCTTTGAAAGCTCTGAATATATTTCAGTCGCTTTTTCCGAAAGCTTCTTCGAGAGTGGGAGCACCGCGGCTTTAAAGGGGGCGAGCGCCGGGTGGAAGTGCATAACGGTGCGGACATCCCCCTTTTCGTCGGTCTCCTCATCATATGCGTCGCAAAGGAAGGCAAGCAGCACGCGGTCAGCCCCGAGCGACGGCTCTATAACATAGGGGATATATTTTTCGTTGGTTTCCGGGTCAAAATAATCCATAGGCTGCCCTGAATGTTCGGAGTGCTGGGTTAAATCGTAATCGGTACGGTCGGCAACGCCCCATAATTCGCCCCAGCCGAACGGGAAGAGGAACTCAAAGTCGGTCGTTGCCTTAGAGTAGAAGCAAAGCTCATCCTTATCGTGGTCGCGCAGCCTTAAATGCTCCTCGTTTATTCCCAGGTCTAAAAGCCACTTGCGGCAGTAGGCGCGCCAGTACTCAAACCATTCAAGGTCGGTGCCGGGCTTGCAGAAGAACTCAAGCTCCATTTGCTCAAATTCACGAATACGGAAAATAAAGTTGCCGGGGGTAATTTCGTTTCTGAACGATTTACCTATCTGCGCCACGCCGAACGGTATTTTTTTGCGGGTGGTGCGGGCAATGTTTTTGAAGTTTACGAAAATGCCCTGCGCGGTCTCGGGGCGGAGGTAAAGGGTAGATGTGCTGTCCTCGGTTACGCCCTGAAAGGTCTTGAACATAAGGTTAAATTTGCGTATATCGGTAAAATCGCGGCTGCCGCAGTTGGGGCAGGCAATGCCCTTATCCTTAATATACTGCATCATTTCCTCGTCGCTCATGGCGGCGGGGTTATCACTGAGCCCATTCTCGGCTACATAGTCTTCAATAAGCTTATCCGCTCTGTGGCGGGTCTTGCAGCTCTTGCAGTCCATAAGCGGGTCGGAAAAGCCGCCTAAGTGACCCGAAGCCACCCAGGTTTCAGGGTTCATAAGTATTGCACTGTCAAGCCCCACGTTATAGGGACATTCCTGAACGAACTTTTTAAGCCACGCCCTTTTAATATTGTTTTTAAGCTCTACTCCCAAGGGACCGTAATCCCACGAGTTCGCAAGCCCGCCGTAAATTTCACTGCCGGGGTAAACAAACCCGCGTCCTTTAGCGAGAGCGACAATAGTATCCATACTTTTTTTTGAGTTTTCCAAAGCGAATTCCTCCATAAACCCGAAATTTCTACAAATACTATAGTAAATGAAATCCGTCAAAAAGTCAACACTTACTTGACATATTTATTTATATGGATTATAATTTCAATATATAATATGAGGAGGCATATAAAAATGGATAACGGAAAAATTCAACTTCACAATGTGGACTTTGACGATTTTATAAAGGCAGTTGACGAATGCAAGGGCGATGTTTATTTGGAGACGAAGGACGGCGATGTTTTAAATCTTAAATCAAAGCTGTGCCAGATGCTGGGACTCAGCACGATTCTTAAAAACACCGAGGTAACAGAAGCGACCATCCGCTGCACAAACCCAGACGACGAAACTATGCTCTTCCGCTTCAATCTTTACGGTGAAATTCCGGGAGAGGATAAGAAATAAGGAGAAAAAATGGCAGAAAACAATTTTTTAAATTACAAGGGCAAGCCGCTTGTACGCAGCGGAAAAGAAATTTTCTACGGTGATATGGCGGATGCCTATGTTATAAAATTTACGGTGCTGTCTGAAACCAAGGAGGATAAGCTTCCCGAAAAAGTCACCGTTCAGCTGCTTAAAAGCGATACGCAGCTGCCCGATAAGGACAGAATAGTTAAAGAAACCGTTAAGGAAAGCTTCTTTGACGCACTTGATTTCGGCTTTGTGTGGCTTGAAAGAGCTTTGAAAAATTAATAGCTACCTAAAAGCCCGAGGCTCTGCGATTTGCAGAGCCTCGTTTTTATTTGAAATATTGCGCGATACTGACGATTATCGGCATTGTAAGAAGCGAGAGAAGGGTGGAGACCGACTCAAGCTTTACGGAAAGCTCAATATCGCGGTTGAATTTTGCCGCGAATATGGTTGGTGGTTGTGCCGACGGGCGCTGTGCGTGTACCGTCTGCCGGATTCATCAAGCATCATCATATCCAGATCGAGCTCCTCGACCCAATTGGGCGGCGTTGCGGTCGGCGTGCCGAGCATGGTATATATCCCCGCCGCCCACAGCTTATCTATGACCCTGTGAAGCCACTCAAAATGAAATTCACCCTCGCGCGGCTCTGTTTTCGCCCAGGAAAACTCAGCCATGCGGGCAATTTTTATGCCTGCCTTTTACATCATCGCAATATCCCTGTCCTGCTCTGCCTCGTCCCAGTCCTCGGGATAATACGCCGTGCCGAGCAGTACCGCATTATTTATATCAAATTCTTTTTTATCCACAGCAGCCACCTCACATGATCCGATAAATTAAAAATAACATTATTCCGCCCGATTTTCAAGGAAATATTCGCTTTAAAATATTTATCCGCTTCTTCCGTACGGCTCTGTTTCGGCACCCCTCATGCACGGCTTAAAATGCAAACTATAATTTCCGTCCGTTTATTTTTTCCGAAACCAAATCAACACACCAAAAGATAAAGCACAGCAAAACCGCTGCTTGTAAGCAAAGCAAAAACAAATTGAAATTAAAGCGTTCGCTTAGGTCTGCCTGAGGTACCGCCGCAAGAGGGTAGGTATAAGCGGGACAGCCGAAAGAGCGTTTAAAGCAAGAATACATACACGCCGTCGTAAATACCGATGTCGCACCGTAAAATACGGCGTTTTTTCCGAAACACGGATTGCAGCGCAAAGCTTCTTATTTTCTGCCTTACCGAAATTATTTTAACATAATACGGCTGACCTCACAACAGCGATTTTTATATAATCAACAGTATTTTTTATCTTGTTTTAAATTTTTGTTTATTATGTCTTGAATAAGCGTTGATTCTATGATAAAATCAAATTAAGCAGAATTTAAAAATTCCCTGTGAGTCAGCGGCGCTCCGTCTGATAAATAAAGACAGTTTTATTATTTATCAGGCAAAAAATAAATTTGAGGTGATTACGGTATGAGTGAGAACAATAAAGAATTTGAAAAAGAATACGACTCTTTCAAGGATGTTGCCGAATTTCAGAATAATATGTTTAACCCCGGTCATTACATCGGTACTGGCAAGGTATCCCCGACGATATCCGCACCCGGAAACGCAGCGCCGATGGCGGTGTTTTGCTTTATTACCTCTATCGGTATTTTTGCATTCGGCTTATGGCTGTTCTTTTCCGATGTTCAGGTTGTATCCTCGGGACTGATCGAGTCGCCGCTTATAAATAAAATTATTGTCTTAATAATAATGTCGGCAATTTCAGTGTTTTTTCTGCTCATGGCTTTAGGTTATACGAGAAAAGCAAAGCGATACCGCAGAGCAAAAGCCGCAATTGAAAATGAAGAGACCGACGAATCGGGCAACGATACAATTTGGCAGCGAACCTGCCCGAAATGCGGGAAAACCCACGATATTGATTACCCCAAATGCCCGAATTGCGGCTATAATTATCTTGAGCACAGAAGCTGAAGATATTTTATAAAGCAAACCGTGTATAGGGTTAAAAATTACGAGGTGAGAAAAATGGCTGATAATACCGAAAAGAAATGTGAATATTGCGGCGCCGCATATATTGTAAGCGACGGATACTGCAGGAATTGCTGGAAAAGGCTGCCCGACGCCGTATCCCCGAAAGAAGAGCTGTTAAACGGAGTAAAAAAGGCAGACTGGCATTTTTTCATTGATAAAAACGCTTCCCGTTATGTTGATATTTATGCCGAAAACGAGAATAAAAAATTCTTTTTAAGCTGGAACTGGGCGGCATTTTTCTTTAGCATTAATTGGATGTGCTACCGTAAAATGTATAAAAACGCGGTGTTTTTTGCGGCCTTGTATTCTGTTACAGCGGTATGCGTAATGCTTTTAATATCTAACGCATATAAGAATCAGTTAAAGCCTCTTTACGAAGAAGTAATAGCCTATGAGCAAAATTATGACGTAAATAATTTTACCGCAAATAATCCGGATTTAATTATAGAAGCAAACGGACAGCCGATAAAGGCCTATGAAGCACGCGAAAAAATAAGCTTTATCACAAATAAAATCACCTTATGGACGATTTTTGTAATGCTTGTTTTACAAATACCTATCGGGCTGTCAGCCGACTGCATTTACCGCTCGCATATACTTAAGAAAATCAAGTACACAGACGGCGGAACATCGTACATAGCGTTTTTTGCAGGCTGTTTATGCAATAGCATTTTTAACAGAATTATTGTAAGCCCGATTGCGGTTGCTTTAATAAAAACGGTTATGAAATAAACGATAAATCAGGTAACTTTATGAAAATAAAAACAAAAAAGATAATAATTTATACTTTCTGTTTGAGTTTAATTCTCTGCACCGTTATACTGTCGGTTGCGGCGGCAGTAAGCTCTTACAGCTATGATATCAATAATAGCGTTGACGTTTTCGGGGGCTTCGGCGCTGCCTTTTACTTAATGCTCGGCGCATTTTTTGTGCTTTACGAAACAGACTTTTTTTGTACCGTACATTATTTTATTTTTAAGCCGAAAACAAAGCTCAAAACAGCGCTTAATATTCTTTCAAATTTAAGCCTGCTTATTCTTTTTATTTACGGTTATTTAATTGAAGTATATATGGAGCTCAGAAAGTACGAAAGTCCCCTGCTTGCAGTTGCTTTGTTTTTGGCGTATATAATTTTAAGAATTGCATATATTGCTGCCTGCTGTTATCAAAAGAATACGGAAAAGCAGGAGTGATTTAATCGGAAAGACTTTCCTTCGAAACTTAACGGCAACTAACAATGCAATAAGAATTACCTCGATAAAGGGTGAAGAATCGGTTGAAAAACAAAAGTCGAAAATTCTGACAGCCAATGATGAAAATATTTCATACAGGAAAATCAGCACAAAAAAGTATTTGTAGCTTCTCATAACGGTTTTTTTGGCTTGTGATTTAATTTTTCCAAACACAATTATCATCCTTTGCCGTCCGTGTTTATAAATCTGTAAAGCTCCGGGCTGTAACAGCGTGCGCTCATAAGTATTCATACTATATTGCTTTATTCGTTTTTATTATATCTCCTTTACCAAATTTTCGCAATAATTTTTTAATCTGTTGCTAACAACGCACATTATTCGGCGGTATTGCATACCTGCCGCAACAAAATTCCAAAAAAACGGTTGACAATGTAAAAGCTGCGTATTATAATATGTAATGGTTAGCTTTGGCTAACTCATATTTGAACTTTCTCGTTAGCGGGTGCTAACTCGATTGCAGAGAAGAGGATTGGAAATGCCGATAGTTGAATTTAAGAATGTCAGCCGCATATATGTGAGCGGCGATCATGAACAAAAGGCGCTTGACAAGGTAAGCTTCAGCCTTGACGAAGGAAAATTTGTTGTTATTTTAGGGCCGAGCGGCGCGGGAAAAAGCACGCTTTTAAACCTGCTGGGCGGGCTTGACAGCCCGACAGAGGGAAAAATTTATGTTTCGGGAAAGGATATTTCCACCCTCTCAAACGATGAGCTTGCGGACTACCGCGCCTCTACTGTGGGATTTGTTTTTCAGTTTTACAACCTGGTGCCCACTCTTACGGTTAAAGAAAATGTAATGCTCGTAAACGAAATCGCGCCGAATGCCTTTCCGGCGGAAAAAATGCTTGAGGAGGTGGGGCTTTCGGATCACCTTAATAATTTCCCCTCGGAGCTGTCGGGCGGTGAGCAGCAGCGTGTATCGATTGCCCGTGTGCTTGCGAAAAACCCTAAGATTCTGCTTTGCGACGAGCCGACCGGCGCGCTCGACTCAGAAACCGGCGTTATGGTATTAAAGGTACTGCTTTCAATGGCGAAGAATTACGGCAAAACAATAGTGATCGTTACCCACAATCAGAATATTGCGAAAATGGCGGACGTGGTAATACGGGTTAAAAACGGAAAAATTAAATCGGTGACCGAGCAGGCAGAGCCGATGAGCGCCGACGAAGTGGAGTGGTAAGCTATGCTTTGGAAAAAATTATTCCGTACAATGCGGCAGTATAAAGCACAGTTTATTTCGATGATTCTTATGATAACAATAGGCGTTGGAATATTTATCGGCTTTAACATGGAATGGGTAAGTATTGATACCAACACAAAAAGGTTTTTTAAGGACTCAAATTTTGCCGATTACCGCATCGTTTCGGAGGAAGGCTTTTCCGAAGCGGATGTTGAAAAAACGGAAAGTATAAAGGGAGTCGATAAGGTATCGCGCTACATTTCCGTGCCGACAGATGTTAAGGAACGCGACGGCGACTCTTTAGCCCTCACCGTGACCGAGAATTTCGATGTCTCCTCATTTATGAAGACAGCCGGCGCGGATTATGACAGGAAAAGCGAGGACGGGCTTTGGATATCCGATAAATATGCCGCCGCAAACGATATTTCCATCGGGGATAAGCTCACGCTTGTGTATAAGGGCGTCAGCATAAATACCTCTGTTAAAGGTACGGTGAAATCGGGAGAGCACCTTGTTTGCGTGCGCGACGAGACCCAGCTTATGCCCGATTATAATACCTACGGATTCGGTTACATCTCCCCCGCGGCGTACAAAAAGGCGCTCGGCAGAGAATACTACCCGCAGCTCAACATTATCTCCGAGCTTTCAAAGGAGGAGATTACCGATAAGGCCGATGAGGTGCTCGGCAAAACCACGCTTGTTTTATCAAAGGACGAAAACTCCTCATACTCCGCGGCGGACGGCGAAATGGAGGAGGGCAAGACCATGGGCTCGGTGCTGCCCGTTCTGTTCCTGCTGATTGCGGTTTTGACAATGGTGACTACAATGCACCGCTTAACGGCAAAGGAGAAGGTTCAGATAGGCACGCTCAAGGCGCTCGGCTTCCGCGACAGGCGCATTTTAAGGCATTACACATCATATGCCTTTATGATCGGCATTATCGGCTCTGTGCTCGGAACGGGACTCGGCTTCCTTGTGGCAAAGATGATCATGAGCCGCGACGGCACAATGGGTACATATTTTGATATGCCGTATTGGTCACTGAAGCTCCCCGGCTTTTGCCTTGCAATACTCGCATGCCTGATCTTAGCGCTCACCTTAATAGGCTACTTATCGGTTAAGGAAATGCTCAGGGGCACTGCGGCGGATTCGCTGCGTCCCTATGCGCCGAAAAAAATGAAAAAGCTCTTACTCGAAAAAACCGCGCTTTGGAACCGTTTTTCTTTCGGGACACGCTGGAATCTGCGCGATGTAATGCGGCATAAATCAAGAACGCTTATGAGCCTTGTGGGCATTGTTGGCTGTATGGTAATAGTGGTCGGCACAATGGGTATGCGGGACACCATGAACGCATTTTTAAGCATCTATTACGACGACTCTATGAAATATTCCTCACGCATTTACTTAAGCGAGACCGCAACGGAAGAAGACACCCAAAAAATTATAGACACCTATAAGGGCGACAGCAGCGCAACCGTCAGCGTGCAAACAGACGATAAAGCGGTGGCGCTCGATATATACAATATAACCCGCGGCAAGGTGCGTTTTCCCGCTGAAAAGGACGGATATGTAACCCCCGCAAAGGACGGCGCGTATATTTGTATGCGCATAGCCGATGAATTTGATTTAGCCGCAGGAGACACGCTTAAAATAAGCCCCTACGGCTCGGATAAAACCTACAAACTTAAAGTTGCGGGCGTTATCCGCTCGGTTTCGGAAAATATTGTTATATCAACCGATTACGCAAAAACGCTGGATATTCCTTTCAAAACAGATTCGGTATATACCGATACTAAGAAAGCCGATATTAAATCGGAAGAGTGTATATCCGCCGTACAGTCGAAGCAGGCTATTATTGATTCGTTCGATACATTTATGGAAATAATGTATATGATGATAGCGATACTTATAATTGCCGCCGCGGTGCTCGGTATTGTGGTGCTTTACAACTTAGGCATAATGAGCTACACCGAGCGTTACCGCGAAATGGCAACTCTTAAGGTTGTTGGCTTCAGGGATAAAAAAATCGGGCGGCTGCTTATCGGGCAGAATATGTGGGTCACGCTTGTGGGCGCAATACTCGGAATACCGATTGGAATAGCATTGCTTGACTACCTGCTTGTAACAATGGCTTCGGAATACGAGCTGAAATTAGCCATCGGCCCGCTCACTTACATTACGGGACTGGTGCTTACCTTCGGCGTTTCACTCTCGGTCAGCTGGGCTGTGGCGCGTAAAAACCGTAAAATCGATATGGTTGAAGCCTTAAAGGGGGCGGAATAATGTTAAAATACATTCTTAAAATCGACGGAATGATGTGCGGAATGTGCGAGGCACATATTAACGAAGCAATCCGCGCTGCGTTTAATGTTAAAAAGGTGTCCTCCTCTCACTCAAAGGGCGAAACGGTTATAATAACCGAAGCTCCGCTTGATGAAGCAAGGCTGGCGGATACCGTAGGCGGCACAGGCTATACGCTTGTTTCCGTTAAGGATGAGCCGTATGAGAAAAAAGGCTTTTTCTCGTTTTTGAAAAAATAATAAAAAAATCGCTCTTTCCCCTGTATTCGGGGAAAGAGCAAATTAAAAGCAATAAGTTAGCGCAAGCTAACCGAAAACAGGAGATGACATAAAGATGAGCGTAGTAATATTGGGCGGGAATGAATGTATGGTACGGCAGTATATGGATATATGCGATACATTTTCCTGCAAAGCAAAGGTATACCCGAAAATGAGCGCCTGTATGAAGAAAATAGGCAGCCCCGATTTGCTGATTCTTTTTACCGGAACGGTTTCACACAAAATGATAAAATGCGCGCTGAATGATATCAAGGGCAAAAAGACGACTGTTGCGCGCTCACATTCAAGCTCTGCCGCGGCGCTTAAAAGCATATTAGCCGAGCACACCTGAAAAATAAGGTAAAAAAAGCCCGCCCTTGCAAGGGCGGGCCGATATTTTTTAAAGAATGGTCATAATATTATTGAAGTTAAGCTCTTTAGTCTTTTTAGAAACCGTGAACCAGTCAATAATGGTAAGTATTCCGCAGCAGCCGCCGGTAAGAAGCTTAAGTATTCCCATTCCGGTATCGCCTAACATGAAACGGTCGATTCCGAGTCCGCCCAAGAAAATGGAAACCAAAAGAATTGTGGTCGGGTCTTTAAGCTCAACGGTTGAAACCATTGTGAACTTATTCTCGTCCATTGCGGCAAGCTTTTCCTTAAGATACATTATTTTCTCTGCCGGAAAATACTTCTGGTTTGTCATGACATACATATCTACTTTGTTCTGATCCATAATCTTTATCCCCTTATAATTAAGATTATGAAATCAGTATACCATATAAGCGGAAATATTGCAACAATTATTATTGCATAAATATAAGGCGGAAAATATATACAACAATCACGACTGCGGCGCTCGGTATCAGAATCAGCGATTCGGTGCGGCGGCTGAGACCGAAAAGCTCCTTGTGCAGTGCAAAAAGAACGATCAGCAGCAGCGGCAAAGCTATGGGATTATAGAAAAAATAAGAGGCTGTATCCCCTTTTAAAAGTGCAACAAGCGCTCTTGTGCTGCCGCAGGCAGGGCAATTGATGTGCAGAAAATATTTTATCGGGCAGCCGAACGGAAGAAAAATATAAGCCGCGACTACAGCCGCAGCGGCAGTATGTACGGCGAGGAAGCGCCGAAGGGATATTTTTCTCATTTCCGCACCCTCACCGTGAATTCCCTGCCGCAGCGCGGGCAAACGGTTTTGTGAACTCCCGGTCTTTTCGGCAGACGAAGTACCGCCTTGCAGGACGGGCATTTTTTATATACATGGCACTTATCCGCGCGCTTTTGCTCGTTAAAATCCTTCTTGCGGCGAAACGTGCTAAGCAGCTTTAAAAGCTTTTCGTTTTCCTGCCGCCTTCGATCGGTCTTGCGGGAAAAAAGACGAAAGAGCGCAAGCAGCATAACGGCGTAAACCGCCGCCTGCAGTATATAGGAGCGAACGAAAATATTTACAACCGCCAAAGCAACAGAGACCGCGAATATGAGCACAAAAAGCTCATCCGGACCGTTTCTGCCGGACATAAAGCGCATAAGCCTGTATCTGAAGTCCATATCACCGCTCCTTTCCTTTTCTTAGTGTGACAGGGTTCGACCCTCGTCAGCCTAGGCAAGCGAGAATAATCCGAACCCGTTTTTTGAGCGCGGATTTCTCGCATTGCCGCGTTAAAATACTCGTTAATCCGTTAGGATTAACTGCGTTTTGTGCCTTGCTCTGCAAAAAATCCGCTACTCAAAAAATCAGCGACCCATAACGAGTGCAATTTTCGTGTGGATTTTTATGCGGAGGATGCGATAAGGCTTTCGCCTTATAAAGACGACAAATGAAAATACGCCGAAAATACGCCGTTTGGGCGGATTCGGATTATTCTCGCTTGCCTAATATATTATATGCCATTCCGCACCGCCTTTTGTTAAGAAAGGATAAATAAACTTAATATATTTTGTTTTGTCCTAAGGCGTTTACAAAACGGCGGCAGAAAGCTTTCTTTTAAGTAAAAAGCGAAAGGAAGTTTTACATTATGATTGTTTGTTCGGATTGCGGAAGCGAATTTGAAAAGCCTGAAATTTACAGGGAGGCACACTCTCTTTCGGCGCCGCCGTTTGAGGAAAGGCGCTGCTGCCCGTTTTGCAAAAGCGAAAACATACACGAAAAGAGCCTCACGCACTGCCGCTGCTGCGGCGCAAGGCTTATAAACGGCGACGAATACTGCAGCGACCGCTGCCGTGAAAGAGGCGAGGCTATGTGGAGAAGAGAACGCCTTCGCAGGCGGCTTTTGAAAGCAAACCCGATAAGCCGCATAATTAAAGCCGCCGATGAATACAATGCGGCTCACGGAACAAATTACAGCTACGGCGAATTTGTGGCTTACATTATGCCGGAAGAAGAGATATGAGAGCGGAGGCAAAGAAATATCTTTCCCTGTATTTGCTGCAGCACATTAAAATTCAAAGACTTGAGGATCAAATTGCGCTCTGCCCCGAAAAGGAGGATAAATACCGCAGACTTATAGCGCAGGCGGAAGCGATAAGACGCGACATTGAGGAAAAAATAGAGAAAACCGACGGCGGGCTGCTTTCGGAGATACTCTATCTCAAATATGTTCTCGGAAAAACTCTGTACGAAATAAGCTTTGCAATAAACTACAGCCAACGCCAAACCGAACGCCTGCACTGCATGGCGCTCGAAAAATTTTCCGCTTTACAGGATAAGGAAAATAAGCTATAATAAGAACAGATGTTCCGGGAAGGTGGGGTGGCAAAAACGGAGGAAAGAGTAATTCTTCACTGTGATCTTAATAATTTTTTTGCGTCCGTTTCTTTGATTTTTAATCCCACCCTGCGTTCCGTGCCGGTCGCCGTATGCGGGGACAAGGAGCAGCGGCACGGCATTGTGCTTGCCAAAAACGAGGCTGCAAAGCGCTGCGGAGTTAAGACCGCGGAGGCAATTTTCGAGGCGAAGGCAAAATGTCCCGAGCTTGTAATTCTGCCGCCGATGATGGATAAATATAAAGAGTATTCCGAAAAGGCGCACAGAATTTACGAGGAATATACCGATATGATAGAGCCGTTCGGCATTGACGAATGCTGGCTTGATGTGACGGGCAGCCGCCTGCTTTTCGGCAGCGGAGAGGAAATTGCCGATAAGATACGCCGCGAAATAAAGCAAAAACTCGGAATTACCGTTTCGGTAGGAGTCAGCTTTAACAAGGTTTTTGCAAAGCTCGGCTCGGACATGAAAAAGCCTGACGGTATAACGGTAATATCCCGCGAAAACTTCAGGGAAAAAATATGGCGCCTTCCGATTTCCGATCTGCTTTTTGTGGGAAGAAAAACAACCGACAGGCTGCGCTCCTGCGGAATCTGCACAATAGGCGACGCCGCCGTCTGCTCCGACGAAATGCTTGAACGCCTGCTCGGCAAGAACGGACTCGAATTAAAGCGGTACGCTTTAGGCGAGGATAATTCTCCCGTTTCGCGGCAGCATGAAAAGGCAACGCCCAAAAGTATAGGGCGCTCGGTCACACGGCAGCAGGATTTTAAAACGCCTGATGAAATATGGGGGATGTTTTTGTCTCTGGCACGCGAAATATCCGATTCCCTGCGCGAGCAAGGGCTTTATGCCGGCGGCGTGCAGGTGCATATACGCAACGCGGCATTATCCGTTAAGGAATTCAGCCGCAGCTATCCCGATTCGGTCAACGGAGCCAAAATCATTGCGGAGCGCGGAATGGAGCTTTTAAACGAGCATTTCGGTTTTACTGAGCCTTTGCGCTCGGTGGGACTGCGAGCAATCAATTTAAGGGGATACCAAACTGCGATTCAGGAGGATATTTTCGGTGATTCCGAGAAACGGGAAACGGAAGAAAAAATAGAAAGCTCCATTTACGAGCTGCGAAAAAAATTCGGCAGCACAAGCATCACGCGCGCCGCCGAGGATAAAAAGTGAATCTAAAGCAATATATTCAGAATCATTAAAGAGGAGGCTGCCGTATTAATGCGGCAGCCTCCTCTGTCCTGTCGATAAACTTAAGTCGTCTGCAGTTACAGCTCACTTCGGCAAGGGAAAAAAGCAAAATTTTTCGAGACATTCAATATTTAGGCATTTTCGCCAAGTATGGCGTTCATCTTTTTAGGGGCGTTTGCGGGGGCTGCGGGCAGGCGTTTGCCACCGAGTAATACACAGGCTTTATGCTGTTCGGGTAAGAAACAAGGCTGTTATTGCCAGTATTGGGCCACGGCTCGTTGAAGCACCAGTTTGAAACAATGGAGCAATAGGGCTTTTGCCGCCGTGCGTATGGATAGATTTTATATTATTTGAAAGCGTTCTTCGGTCGGAAAAAGGCTGATTACAGCCCGGCTATATCGGCAAGCAGAGAATTCACCTCTGCAATACTCGTCGCCCAGCTTGTGCAGAACCGCGCCACAGTACCCTGCGGCATTGTACCCATCTCCTCAAAATAATAGCTCTGTGCGAGCGTATTCCTTTGCCGCTCATTCAGTATTACAAACTGCTGATTGGTAAAGCTTTCCGCCCAAAACGGTATGCCTTTGGCCTCAAACGCCCCTCTTATCTGCATTGCAAGCTTATCTGCCTGTCTTGCTCTTTCAAAATACTCGCCGTTTTCCAGCATTATTGCAAATTGCAGACCCATAAGCCATCCCTTTGCAAGCACCGCGCCGTGCTGCTTCATATACGCCTTAAAGCGATATTTAAGGGAATCCTCGGTAATAATCAGCGCCTCACCGAAAAGAGCGCCGCACTTTGTTCCGCCTATATAGAACACATCCGTCAGCTGTGCAAAATCCTTAAGCGTCAAATCATTGCTTTCCGCACCCAAGCCGTAGCCCATTCTTGCTCCGTCTACGAACAAATACATACCGTATTTTTTACATACGGTTCTTATTTCCTTCAGCTCGCGCTTTGAGTAAAGCGTGCCCTTCTCGGTCGGAAAGGAGAGATACACCAGCTTCGGCTCGGTAAGATGCTCCGGCGCGCCGCCGTCGTAATACTCTGCCGCGCACTCGGCAATCTGCTCGGCGGTAATCTTGCCTTCGGTATTCGGAAGCTCAAGAATTTTATGTCCCGTATTCTCAATCGACGCCGCCTCATGGCAGTTAATATGCCCTGTATCGGCAGCGATAACGCTTTGAACGGATGATAATGCCGCCGCAATTACAACAATATTTGCCTGTGTCGCCCCGGGAATAAATTTTATCAGCGCGTCATCCGATGAAATAAGCTTTTTAATAACGCTTTCCGCCCTGCCGCACCATTCATCCTCTCCGTAACCCGGGCAGCTGACCGTGTTTGCGTCCGCTAAACCGCGTAATACAGAGTCAAAAGCTCCCCGATTGTAATCATTGTTAAATCTTATCATTTAAAGCCCCTCCTTAATGTAAGCCAAGCAAAAAATCTCCGACCTACAGGCACATAAATTTATTTTTTCCGCACCTCTTTGCCGCTGATATGCTCGGTCTTCATTTCAAACAGCTGCGCCGCTTTACCCGCGCGCCGTGAAAATATATTTTTTTCTAATCGCCGTCATAAAGATTATTTATAGGAACCGCATAAGGGCAGCCGTTTTCCCGGTCCACTACCAAAATACCGCGCCGACCGCGCCGTATAGGAGCCTCTGCCGCTTCTGTACTAATTTCCTTTTTTCTGCGAATTTCTCTAAACTCGGTAAAGCTCCTTGCACCGGTTTCAGTTACTTTCAAGCAGCTGTATAATCTCCTCCAAATTATTTGCAAAGAATATTCCTTTTTGCCGCCTTTCAGAAGACAGTCCTTTTTCGATCATAAGCTCCAGCAGCTCCTTCAGACTGTCATAATATCCATCCAAATTATAAAGTATGCACGGAGCGTCAAGCTGTTTCAAGGACACCTTCGACATAACCTCCGTAATTTCCTCAAGTGTGCCTGTGCCGCCGGGAAACGCTATGAAAGCGTCACCGAGCTCAATCATCTTATTTTTGCGCTCCGACATATCCTTTGTAACAATCAGCTCGGTAAGTCCGTCGTGTTGAAACTCGCTTTCAATAAAAAATTGCGGTTCGACCCCGATAACCTCACCTCCCGCATTCAAAACACTGTCGGCTGCAGCACCCATCAATCCGCTCTTCGATCCGCCGTAGATAAGCGTATTGCCGCTTTGTCCTATCCATTCTCCGAGCTGCGTTACCGCACTCCGCAAATTCGGATCATTACCCTCGTTTGCACCGAGATACACTGTAATATTCATATTAAAATGCTCCTTTATTTTTCACAATAATCAACCGTTCATAATCGGCGAAACGATAGGCTTTCCGTCTCTGTCCAAAAGCGGAGTCATGCCGCCCGCGGTCCCGCAAGCATGAAACAGATAGTTGACCCCCGTTTCCTTATCCACCCAAATTTCCGTGGTTGTCATTGCACCCTGAGTATAAATCTTTTCAAATCTTTGCCCTTTACTCATTTAATTTGCCTCCTGATTTCCGAGCCGTTATGCAGCTCTTAAACCGATTATAGCACAAATCCGCAAAATAATCTACCTTCACATACGCTGTCTCGATGCGTCCCTTTTGCATTGCGGTTTTATTTCGCAGCTCAAATAAATCGGCAGGAGCCGCGCAGGTCCATCAATTCCATTAACCGAAATATGCTTTTATCGGTCGTAGCCTCATAGAGTGACTTGTTACCGGGCGATTCCCGGCGAATACTGTTTATGTTGTTCATCAGTAGTGTGACAGACAGAAGCTGCCGGCTTAATACCGTAGGCACCGCGGCAATCATAGAACAGGGCGCAGATTACACATTCTGCGCCCCTGATATTGGAAATAATGCTCATATAATTCCGCTTACAAACACGGTGGATAAAATGCCTACGACAATTCCCGCCCACTGCTTGGCGGTTAGCCTTTCTTTGAAACCGAAAACGGCGTAAAGCATTGTGAGCAGCATAGGGCAAAGATTTATTGTTGGGAAAAATACAACCGAGGCAAGCCTGCCCGATAAAAACAGGTTTATTGTGTGCGGAAAGGCAAAGCAAAGCCCCGAAACCGCAGGAAAAAGCAAAACGGCGAGGGTTAATTTATTAAGACTCTCACCCGATTTTTTCATTCGCCTGCGTTCTGTAATAAGCCTTATACCTGAAAGAGCAAAGGAAACAAAGAAGCATGTAAGCAGTAGTGCGGGCATTTCCGCCTTGTGGGCGGCGTTGTTTTGGTGTATTTTCTGCACAACGCCCACTGCGCCCGAAAACACAAACGCCACCGTGCAAAAAAGCAGCCATTTAAGATTGACTGCGCGCCTTTCACCCCCGTCATTTCCCGGGGAGAGAATAATGCATATTATCATAAGCCCTATGCCCGCAAATTGCGAAACGGTAACCTTTTCTCCGAAAAGCACGGGTCCGCTCATACTGGGTATTATTGCCGAAAGCGCCACTATAACGGACGTGTAGGCAAAAGAGCCGCACGCCTGAGCCTGCAGCAGCCCCTCAAGGCTCAAAATATTGGCGACGGCAAGCGCCGCGCCGAGCAGCACGGAAAACACGCTGAAACTGAACTCTGTTCCCGAAAAAAGATATATCAACAGTATAGATAAAAAACAAAATATGTTCTGATAAAAATTGAAGCGCCACAAATACACGCCGGACATCGGGTAGCTTTTGGCATATTTACCGCGTAAAATGCCGATAAGCGCACTCGCAATTACGGATAAAATGATAAGTAACGGTATTGGTAAAGAAAACATAGGCACACCCCAAAAAAAATATAGCTTTACTTTTTCAGCATAATATGGTATACCATAAACAAAAACGAAATACTATGAGATTTCGCCCTAAAAATATGATATTTGTTTCAAGGTGTGGCTGTGGAAATACATTATTTAAAAAATATACTGCCTGACGGCGGACTGTGCGCGGTAACGGAATACGGTGAGCATAATATTAACGGTTCGCTGCACCCGACGGATGACGCACATATTCACGATTACTGCGAGGTTTATTTCAATGTAAGCGGCAACGTTTCATTTGCGGTGGAAAATAAGGTTTATCCCGTAAATACGGGGGATATTATAATTTCCAAGCCAAACGAAATACATTATTGCATTTATCACTCCGACCAAATACATACCTGCTATTGCTTTTGGGTAAAGGCGTCGGCGGAGTATTCTTACCTGCTTTCGCCCTTTTTACAGCGCGCGGCGGGCGAGAAAAACCGCATAACCCTAAGCCGCAGCGATAAAGAAAAATTGCGCACGCTTTTTGATACTATGCTTGCCTGCCAGGATAAAAAGCCTATGTCGGCGGAAAATCTGGCGGCGGTGGCTGGTGTGCTTGATATAATAGAAAAAAACAGGGACAGAACAGAACCGTCGGTAGGAATATCGGCGCGCTTGGGCGAAATTTTGGAATATACGGACAATAACTTCGGCGACGAATGCTCGGTTAATATGCTTTGCGAAAAATTTTTTATAAGCCGCAGCTCGCTTTACAGGGCTTTCAGAGACGAACTCGATATTACCCCCTCAAAATATATAGAAAACCGCCGCCTCGCAAACGCAAAAAAGCTGCTTGAACGCGGAGAAAGCGTTCAGGCAGCCGCGGAAAAAAGCGGGTTTCCCGATTATTCGCATTTTATTTCACTTTTCAAAAAACGGTTCGGCATAACGCCTAAAAAATTTCAAAGTAAATTTTCTAGGTAAAATCAAAATTAAATGATATAACACAAGAGAAAAAATAAGGGAAAGCTCACCTGCGACAAATCCAGTGTTTTCAAGGGTTTGCGGAGAATTTAATAACAAAATATAACAGTTATTAAATCTCCTAAAACAGGTGAAATCTCAATCGGAATTTGCGGAGGAGTATATGGACTGGTTAAATATATTCGGACTGATAATGATTGCAGTCATTATGATACCCAATATTATTTTTGCAATTAGATGCAAAGAGGGTTTTGAAAACAAATGGAGCAATAAATTTATTGAGGTTGCAGAACAGATAGGAAGGTTTGGCTGCTTTGGTTTTATGATAATCAACATTCCCGGAACATGGTTCGGGTGGTGGTCTGACGAAGCATTTGCCATATACCTTATTGTGGACGCGATATTAGTAGTGTTGTATTGTGCAATTTGGATAATTTGCTTTAAGAAGAGCAGCATATTCAGAGCACTGGCGCTATCTGTTATTCCTTCAGTTTTGTTCTTGTTTAGTGGAATTATGAGTCGGTCAATTCTGTTGCTTGTCGCAGCAATATTGTTTGCACCAAGCCATATTCTGCTTTCGTATAAGAACGCAAAATGATATTGATTAAATTCCAGTTTATCGAACTAAAACATAAGACCGCTTACAAAAGTGTAGGCGGTCTTGTTTCGTATTCAAATATATTTGATTTTTAGTTTTCTTTTCTTGGCAGAAAGCTCTTTGCAAAGAACATCGTCAACTCCGTCGGTGTATCTGCCTTGTGTGGTCAGGCTGTTTTTCAAGCTGACAAGGTTCTGAATAACCTGCCTGTATTCATCATCGGAAAGATATAAATGATATTTCTGTTCTTTCAAAACAACCACCTCCTGTACAGTCATTCCTGCATTTTCTGCAAAGCTCGTTGTAGGCAATGCGGTTTCGGTCATTCAGAAACAATGCCCATTCTTGTTTCCGTTTCTTGCTCATTCTCGGCATATCAATCCACCTTTCCGTCTGAAAATAAGAACCACAGGAAAGATACATTAAGCCTTGTTTGTGTCATTTCTCGGGGCGAAAATCGGGGAAAATTTCCTTTCTAAGCCTTTCAAAAAATCACGCAAGGTATTTTGTACTAACCTGTGGTTATGTATGAAATTGTGGGTTTTGGGTAACAAAAAACACCGTATTACTACGGCGCTTTTCGCCAAATCGATTAACTTGCGTAAATTAGTTTCTTAAACTGATTGTACATATTTTGATTTAAATATTTTTTTAATTTTAAATTCTTTTCTGTTTCTTCCAATTTGTGTACTGAAATACTTTCAACAACTTTTTTGAAATCTAATCGTTGTAAAACTTTCTTTGTATATGGTCTTTTGGCGTCCTGAAAAGAGATGCTATACAAAAAGTCTTGAACATAATTGGTATTTAGCAAAACCATACATACATAAGCATCGTTGTAATTATCAAACGATATAAAATATGAAGTATCATCTACCATTACTGGATGTTTCAGTTGTTCTTTGTTGTATAGCAAACTAAACAATGGCTTTTTATAAAATCCCGAAACACCAACCTTATATACTGAATATGAATAATCACCTATACCAAACATACTGAAATCAGGTGCTCCTTGATATATGCTACTTTTTCTTCTATCAAAACTTTCTTTATTCTCAACTAAATATTTCCATGTTTGTGGTGCAAGAGTTTTTATATATGATGTATCTTCTTTTATCTTTTTTTGAGTGACAATAACATTTTTTTTGAACTGCTCATTTATGATACACGATTTAAAGCCACTGCTTTTTATCAATGGATACACAAGTGTTTTTTCTATTTTGATTTGTTGTTTTTTCTTGTTGATATATGTCTGTTCATCAACAGCTTCTAATTCCATAATTGATGAACAATCGTGTTTTACCCCCTGCCTCCATTCAAATTGGCTGTTTCCCTCAAAATCCATAACATTTTCATTATCATTTGATAAAACACCATTTTCACATTTGATATTTGATATAATTCTACTCGGTTCGGAAAAGTCAGCAACTTCGCACACATTTGTTGTAATATCTGCATCTGATAATTTAATGATAAGTACACAGGCAGAAACGCTAATTCCAAACACTTTGTTTGAATTGAAATTAAGTATTTTAACATACTCCGTTGGCACAGAAGTTCTGTTGATTTCCAAAAAAACATTTCTTGCAACTGATGTCTTGCACAACATTGCAATTACAGTATTTGTGTTTCTAAAATCTTCAATCAATTTTAAGATAATATATTCACAAATATCAAAATTACTTGCTCCTGTAATTGCATCAGTTCCCGACAATCCTTTAAAATTTGTTTTTTCGGGTAAATTAAAGTTTAATTCTGAATTAGTTGCCCAAGGAGGATTGCCTACCACCAATACTTTGTCTTTGTTAAACAGCGATTTATTTATATTGTATTTGAAGAAATCTTCATTAATGATACGAATTTTTTTATCTTGAAATTTATCTTCACAATATTTGCAATAATCTGTATTTATTTCAATCCCAACTATTTTTTTGCAACTTCCAAACTGTGCAATACTTGCTTCGATAAAAGCTCCCATTCCCGCTGTTGGTTCAATAATGGTTTCAGGTTGCAAGTTTAAATAATTGGTCAAATATGAGCAAACACAATTTGCAAAATACAAAGGAGTTTGGTAATCTCCAAATTCTTTTTTTATGTTATCACCATTCATAATTTAATACTCCATCAACCGAGTTCCCTAATGCAATAACTCTTGAATATTGTAATCTCCACTGTAATGCATTACTAATAGTCAAATAACCTTGATGTGGTTTGTTCGCTAAGATTTCATCTGCTAAATCGTTATAAACGATTTCGTCGCCTGGAACATTCCTATCTACTAAAAAGCCTATTATATCATCTTTGTTAGCATCGTCATCAACCATTTGTCTTAATCGTTTTGTTATCGTATAATCCGCCGTTCTATTCTTCTCGATAAAAGCGCAGTATTTAAAATCCAATGAACAAGTATCTGCTGTATCATATTTTTCATAAACAAATACAAGTAAATTATATCCCAATCCAAATATTTTTTGCCTTGCGTTCTTGAATGGACAACTGCTTTGTGGTTGAGTAATACTTGTGACCTTAATATCTGTCATAATGTTATCACCCGGTAAATCTATACCCTTAGCACTACTTCCCACATCAAGAATATACTTACTATTTAAATAATTTTGAAAACGATGTTCTACATATGTTCCAACTGCTTTTCCATCTGTAACACCAATCAAAGATGGGTGATTTTCCTTTTTCATAAATTCACAAAATACTTTTGCTTCTTTCTTTAAATCATTTAATTCTAAAATTTTCATAATTAAATCCTTTCCGTTGCCTTAAACTCACATATGTCATCAATGCCACATTCGAGATATGTTGCTATTTTTGCAAGTGTTTCCATTGAAACAGGTTCATCTTTCCCCATTTTTGCAAGCATATTTGTAGATATCCCTGCTTGCAACCTCATTTCTGTTTTTGTAATTTTTCTATCTATTAGCAACTTCCATAGTTTATTATAATTGTAGTTCATACGCAGTTCTCCTTAATTTGATAGATTACAACTACTGTAATCATATCATACGCAGAGTTAAATCGCAATATTTTGTTGCGGTTCAAAATATAATATTCTGTTAATAAAGTGTATTCTTCGACTATACTCCCGATTTAATAACTTCTTGAATACTCGCCAAAAAGAAACAACCGAAAAACCAAGTATAATCAAGGCTTTCCGGCTGTGCTTTTGGCGCCCCCTGCGAGAATCGAACTCACAACTAACCCTTAGGAGAACGTTTTATACATTTTTTGCTGATGCAGTTTGGTCTCTCACGACGCTCCAAATCCGCATAAACACTGACTTTTTAAGCGAACACAATGTTTTTTCGTTTCTCCTGTTCTTGCTAATTCGGCGTAATTATTCGTACTCCGATTAGCAAGAAATTAGCAAGCTTATATTCAGATAATGTGATATTAAATTTTGAAAACCGTCCGATTATTGTTTATAGTATAGCGCAAATTATTAAAAAAATCAAGAAACACATAACGGCATAGATATTCATTTTGAAATCTGTGCCGTCTTTTATTTTTGTGAGGAAAAAATATGTCAGAATACAAATTGGAAATCAAACAGGTGGTAGACTACCCACGGTGCAGAATATACCGACAGCTTATACAGTGCTTAATAAAGGACCCGAACATTCGCTCCGGCGGCAGTTCGGGTCTTTTCTATTATACGGTGCTGTGCTGTTATGCAAACTTCCGCACTTCATATAAAAGAATTGACGGAATAAGCTATACCGTTCACGCGGGTGAATGGATCTGCCGAATAAACGAGCTTAAAATATATCTGCGCCTTAAAACGGCTAAGCAGACCGTAGCTATTATGAAGGATTTGCAGGACAGGCATTTGATTGAGTACAACATACTCTGCCGCGGCAAGCTTATAAAATTTAGAATTAAAAACTGGTGCAAGGCAAACCGTGCGTTAGATTACAACGCGCCCTGCCAAAAGGAAACCGGATTTTTCTTTTTGCCAGTATCGGTTGCAAACGAGCTTGTAAGCTACGGTAAATGCAGTGAAATGGACGCGGTGCTGGATTTATGGATAAATACTGTATATAACGATTCGCAGGTACAGGGCAGCGATGTAAGCCCGCTTGTATATATAAGAAACGGCACGGGTAGGCCGCTTTTAAGCTGTGACGATTTAGCGCGGCGCTGGGGCATTTCAAAGGCTACGGCAAGCAGGTATCTCAATAAGCTAAAAAAGGAAGATTACATAATGACGGTAAGCTTTGCGGGTTCACACGGCAGCGCAATATATATTAAACGCTATCTGTCAACAATGTTCCAAATATCCGATGTGCTTGTAGATAAAGACGAGCTTGCAATGGCACTCAATATTGAGCTTAAAATACCCGATGAAAGCCCCGAAACGGAAGAACAAACCGAAAATATCCGCGTTTCAAATTATTTAAACAGCGTTTCAAAAACGGCGATTTGCGCGGTTATAGAAAAAGTCGGAAAAATCCTTTCATTACAGGGCTTCCCGTGCTATTTATGTCCTAAAACCGAATATATGTTATTACCTTTATCCGAATGCAAGGAAACAAGTATATTACCTGTAAAGTATACAGATACGGGCAGGTTGCGCTTTTTGCTCGTTATGAACTGTTCTGGGAAAGAAATTTTCCGATTTGATATTTCTATGCAAAGGAGCGAGGAAAATGCCGAATAAAAAGCAAGCCGAAGTAAAAGAAACCCCGGAATACCACAATACATATCTGCTGCTTAAAAAATACCGTGATGTAGTGTGGAATCTTGAACTGTCCGTTCAAAGAGTAAAAAATAAATTCCGCATTGAAATGGGAAGCAGTATAGAGGATTTTTTAGAGTCGGCATATATAGCGGGCTTGGATTTCTCTGCATCCGGACTTACCGAATACACAAAAAGCATTGAGGAAAGCCGGCAAATGCTGCGGCTTATCGAGTCGGCGGTGGAAATGCTTAGATATAAGCATAAAAACGGGGAAATGTATTACTGGATACTGTATTATGCCTTTTTATCGCCGCAGCAGTATAAAAACGCTGGGGAGATAATAGAGCAGCTGTTGCCGCATATAAGTGACATTAGCTATCGGACATATTACCGTAAACGCAGGGACGCCATAAGCTCTCTTTCCTGCATTCTTTGGGGATATACGGAAAGAGAAAGCCTTGAGGTTACGAAGAAGTTTTTGCAGGACAAATAGGAATAGAATTGGTTTTTTCTGCCGAAACCGAAAAACTATGCTGTTTTAAAAAGTTTTTACGAAATTTCAGTAAAAACTATTGACTGTAAGAATGTTTTTGGATATACTAAAACAAGGAGGCGATACAATGATCGTTAGAACTCACTATTTGAATACATTGAAAAACTATCGGGATGTTCCGTTAGTAAAAATTCTTGCAGGTATACGGCGCTCCGGGAAATCAACCATTTTAGATATGCTGAAAGACGACCTGATTGGCAGCGGCATCTCCGCAGACCATGTAATCTATATGCGATATACCTCAGAAGAATTGGATGATAACATAACTGACAAGCAAATGTATTGTGAAATAAAGGATAAAATGACCGACAACCGGCGTTACTATCTTTTGTTGGATGAAGTACAGGAAGTGGACGGTTGGGAAAAGGCAGTCAACAGTCTGTTAGAAGATTGCAATACCGACATTTATGTGACAGGTTCAAACTCTAAGCTGATGTCCGGTGAAATATCTACCTATCTTACGGGGCGTTATATATCAATTCCGGTTTTTACACTTTCTTTTGCAGAATATCTGGAGTTCAAAAAAGAAAGCGGACGCACGCATAAGGAGCTTTTGAACGAATATATCCGTATGGGTGGTTTCCCTATTGTTGCCCTCGGGGACTTCGACGAGCGTTCGTCCTATCAGATTGTAGAGGGAATCTATAATTCCGTTATCACCGGAGATATTACCAAACGCCACAACATCACAAACTTTGATATGTTCAACCGTGTGGTAAAGTATGTTGTTGAAAATGTCGGGAAAACCTTTTCTGCCAACGCGATTGTAAAGTTCATGAAAAGCGAGGGGCGTTCTTTATCGGTAGAGTCGGTATATAATTACCTTGAATGGCTGGAAAAGGCGTTTGTAATCTATCGTTGCCAACGATACGATATGCAGGGTAAAACCGTTTTGAAAACGCAGGAAAAGTTCTATCTTGCAGACGCTTCGCTAAAATATTGCATAATGGGCTTTAACCCGAAGTCCGTTGCCGCTATGCTTGAAAACATTGTGTACTTTGAACTCAGGCGGAAGGGCTACGATGTATATATCGGGAAAAATGCAGCCAAAGAAATTGATTTTATAGCCACGCGGCGTGACGAAAGAATATATGTGCAGGTCTGCCGCAATCTGCCGGAGGAATCCGACAGGGAAATTGCCAATCTGCTTGAAATTAAAGACCACTACCCCAAATATGTAGTAACGCTTGACGAACTGGCTGCAGGGAATATAAACGGAGTTAAGATTGTGCATTTGGCAGATTTTCTGTTGTCGGAAGATTATTGATATTTCCGACTTACTTTGTTAAAATACAGACAGACAAGGAGGGATAGCGTGGATTGGATAAAAGGCTTGCAGAGGTCTATCGACTATATTGAGGCGCATTTAACCGAAACTATTGACTACGAATCAGTTGCGTCACAAAGCTTTTCGTCAAGCTATCATTTTCAGCGTGTGTTCGGTATTCTTTGCGGATTTACCGTCGGCGAATATATCAGAAACCGCAGATTATCGCTTGCCGGCACGGAGCTTGCCGCAGGCAATGCAAAAGTAATTGATGTTGCGCTGAAATACGGCTATGAAAGCCCGGACAGCTTTGCAAAAGCTTTTAAAAAATTCCACGGTGTATTGCCGTCAGAAGTAAAAAAGGGCGATAGCAATTTAAAATCATTTTCCCGTCT
>ERZ827498.398-NODE-398-length-59407-cov-4.639439_pt1 | contig 59407 bp, 50 predicted proteins | sample MGYA00519865_ERZ827498 | MGnify/ENA primary metagenome ERZ827498 (study PRJEB31778, sample SAMEA3449328) | human gut metagenome | biome: human gut; feature: human-associated habitat; material: faeces | place: United Kingdom | collected 2010/2012 ...
GTCTTGTCGTTGAGTGTTCGGGAGCAAACATTGCTTTGAAACAGGCAATCGAGATGCTTCGTCCGAACGGAGAAGTTGTTCGTGTAGGAATGGGATTCAAACCGCTTGAATTTTCAATCAACGACATTACTTCATGGAACAAGAGCATTATCGGACATATGGCATATGACTCCACATCATGGAGAAACGCGATCCGCCTTCTTGCTTCCGGTCAGATCAAAGTACAGCCGATGATCACTCACAGACTTGGACTTTCCGAGTGGGAAAAAGGATTTGAACTGATGGCGAAAAAAGAAGCAATCAAAGTAATCTTTACATATGATTTTGATGACGAGGATTGATGACCGGGGGAGAAGCAATGGAAAAGAAATTAATGCTTGCACCGTCTATGGGTTGTTGTGACTTATATGATTTCGGTCATCAAGTAAAATTTATCGATGAACATGCAGATTTCCTTCATATTGATATAAAGGATGGAAATTACAAATACATATTAATAGCTGGTGGAGATGGGACTGTTGATTCAGTTGTTAATGCTATGGCCAAGAGTGGTATATCATTACCAATAGGTATATTACCGGTTGGAACAGCCAATGATTTTTCTAAGTTTTTAGGGATGTCTTCTGATGTAGAAGAAGCATGTAAACAGATATTATCTTCAGAAGTCAAATCAGTAGATTTAGGAAGTATTAATGATAAGTATTTTGTAAATGTTGCTAGTACAGGATTATTTACTGATGTTTCTCAAAAGACAGATGTAAATTTAAAAAATACTATAGGTAAATTAGCATATTATCTAAAAGGGTTAGAAGAGTTACCTAATTTTAGAAAGCTTCATGTAAATATTTCATCAAAAGAAGTAGAGTTTGAAGGCGAAATGTATTTATTATTAGTATTCAATGGGGCTACGGCAGGGAATTTTAATCTGGCTATGAGAGCAGATGCTTGTGATGGTTTATTGGATATAATAATGTTTAAGGCTGTGCAGGTATATGAGCTTTTACCTTTATTTATTAAGGTTCTTAAAGGTGAACACCTAGATTCAAATAAGGTGTTATATTTTAAGACAGATTATTTAAAGGTTGAATGTCATGAAGATATAGTTACTGATATTGATGGAGAGAAGGGACCAGATTTCCCATTAGAAATTAAATGTATAAAAGGTGGACTGAAAATTTTAGGTGTTAAGTAATTATATGTAGAATAAAATATAAAAAAAAATAATAGTTATAAATAACAGTAATTATGGAAGGAAATAAATGTGAAGGCTTTTTATTATTTATGTCTTTTGTTATTTATAATTACTATAATATTTTATTTAATTATGAAAGCAAGAAAAAGATGTCCAGTTAAGATTAGGAAATACTATATTATTACTTTAACTATTTTATTACTGAGAAACATTACGTTACTATTGTTATCTTTAATTGAAAAGCAGGAAATAATGTATTTTTTAAAGCCCATGTCAATGATGGATATAATTACAATTCCGTTATTATCAATGGGGGCATTATATATATTTTTAAGAAATGAAAGGATGAGGTTTGATTATAATTTTATCTTGATGATATCAATGATAGGAATATATTGTTTCTTGATATCCTTTTATAGATTAAAGAGCTATATTGATGCTGAATTTGGCTACGTAGTTATTTTTAAGGATACGATGATTCCAAGCCTTATATATTTAATTGTTATGGCCATGGTTACAGTTATATCCTTAATAAATATAGATAAGCCATACAGTAATACTTTAGGTATGAAGCTTTTGACTTTTTCAACTGTAGTATTTGTTATAGAGTATATATTGTTCTTAGGGGGAATAAAGATATTTCCTTATCCTTTTATTGGTGAAATTAGTTTATTGATAGTGGTATTGCAATCTATAGATACTTTTAATTAATTTAACCATTAGGAAGAATTTTTCATAAGTAAAAAGGAAAAAATAGTTGCCTTTTAAAACTAGTGTAATATAATATAAGTATATGAAAATGCCCTTTTATGGGCTTTTTTGATGTGTATAAAAATGAGTTTTTAAATAATGGTGGTGAATTTAAATGGAGGGTGTCCCTCAGAGGAATAATTTTAGAAAATTGAATAGGGATTATTAGAGGGAATGCTATTTATTAAATAAGCTCCTCTGATAATATAGGAGGAAGCTTTATGAAGAAAATGTCAGTATTTTTATTTACAAATATTTTAGGTAAAAAAATATATGATGAATTTGATGATGTTTTAGGTGAGTTAAAGGATATCTATGTAACTACAGATGAAGGATATCCAAGAGTAATAGGCTATAAAGTTAAGAAGGATGGGTCTACTTTTCACTATGAATTTAGAAACATTAATTTTTATGCTTCTGATAATAAGGTAAAGATACTTACTAGAGGAAGTAAAGAAATTTTACCTAGAACGTACTCATATCTATTATCTGAAAATCTATTAGATAAGAAAATAGTAGATATAAATGGAAAGCAAGTGGTAAGAGTTGATGATTTAAGGCTTGCTGAAATTGCAGGAGAATATAGGGTAATAGCTGTTGAAACAGGACCATTAGCTAAATTTAGAAGAATGGGATGCCAAGGCGTAGGAAAATTTATTTATAAAGTTATCAATAAAGATTATGAAGATAGAGTTCTTATGTGGGATGATGTTGAATCATTGGAAATGATAAACAATAATTTAAAGATAGCTGTTCCTTATAAGAAATTATCAACGCTGCATCCAGCAGATTTAGCAGATATTTTAGAAGAGCTTGATGATAGTTCAAGAAAGCTTGTATTTGAATCATTGGATGAAGACCTTGCAGCAGATACTTTAGAAGAAATTGAACCAGAGTATAAAGGGAGCATAATTAAAGATCTTAGTGAAGAAAAGGCTGCAGAAGTTCTTGAAAATATGCCTAATGATGAAATAGCTGATATCTTAGATGATTTAGATGATGATGAAAGAGAAAAGATATTAGTTAACTTAGAAACTGAAGATGCCAAGGAAGTTAAAGAACTTTTACAATATGAAGATGAAACTGTAGGAAGTATTATGAGTAAAGATTTTATATCTTTTAATTTAGATATAACTATAGGTGAAATAATAGAAATATTAAGAGAAACAGAATATGAAGATGATGAATTTAATAGTATATTCATCAAAGATGAAAAAGAAGAAGTCATAGGAGTTGTTTCATTAAAGGATTTAATTTTAACTAAACCTGAAATAAAGGTTAAGGAAATTATGAATGAAAAGACTAACGCTTTAAGATATGACTTAGATATAGATGAGGCAATAGAAAAATGTGCAAAATATGATTTAATGTCTATTCCGGTGGTAGATGAACATGAAGTGCTTATAGGTGTTGTGAATACTCATGATTTAATTGATGAGATATTATATCCTATTTGGAAGAGAAAAAATAAATAGATTTCATTGACATTTAAAACCAAAGTCATATAATAATATATAAAGGATAGTTAAATAGTCGGAATTAAAACGATGAAAAAGAAAAGTAGTATAGATGATGGTTTAAGAGAGAAGAGGGGGCTGGAATCTCTTCACCTATAGTTTATATGAAGTGCACTTTGGAGTTTAAATCTGAAATATAAGTAAGATTCTACGGTAATCGTCCGTTATAGCGAAAGGGTATTATTTGTACCTGTATTTGAGTTGGAATTTATTGATTTAAAATTCAATTAGAGTGGAACCGCGATTATTACTTCGTCTCTAAGTTTAGAGACGAAGTTTTTTATATTTAAAGGAGGAAATAGTATGATTTATAACAATGTTTTGGAACTAGTAGGAAAGACACCAGTGCTAAAGTTAAATAATTTCAATGTAGAAAATGCAGCGGAAGTGTTTATGAAATTAGAAAAGTATAATCCAGGCGGTAGTGTTAAAGATAGAGCAGCACTTGGTATGATTGAAGCTGCAGAAAGAGATGGGCTTTTAAAAGAAGGATCAGTAATAGTGGAACCTACAAGTGGTAATACTGGTATAGCATTAGCTATGATTGGTAAGTTGAAAGGGTATAAGGTGATAATAGTTATGCCAGATACAATGAGCAAGGAAAGAAGAGACTTAATAAGTGCTTATGGTGCTGAGTTAGTTCTTACTGAAGGCATAAGGGGAATGAAGGGTGCCATTGAAAAAGCAGAAGAAATGGTAGAAAAGTACGGATACTTTATGCCACAGCAATTTGAGAATTTTGCTAATTCATTAAAGCATTATGAAACAACAGCAAATGAAATATATGAAGATATAAAGGATTTAGATGTATTTGTAGCAGGTGTAGGAACAGGCGGAACTGTATCAGGTATAGCAAAGAGATTAAAAGAGCTAAATCCGCATATAAAAGTAGTGGCTGTAGAGCCAAAAAGTTCACCGGTTATATCAGGAGGGAATCCAGGAGCTCATAAAATACAGGGTATTGGAGCAGGATTTATACCGGGGATTTATGAAGGGAAATATATTGATGAAGTGATGACTGTTGATGATAATGACGCCATAAGAACTGCTGTAGAGTTTGCAGAAAAAGAAAGTGTTCTAATTGGTATATCATCAGGGGCAGCAGTATATGCAGCTATGGAAATAGCTAAGAGAGAAGGTGAAGGCAAGAAGGTATTAGCCATTGCTCCAGATGGAGGAGAAAAATATATATCAATGGGAATATACGGATAAGTAAAAAATAAGCAGCATATACTTCTAAAAAGGAGAATGAGAAGAAATGTTTGATAATTTAAAGTATGATTTAAACAGGATTATGGAAAATGATCCTGCTGCTAGAAGTAAGATAGAAGTTTTTTTAGTATATCCTTCGGTTCATGCATTAATTGCTTATAGAATTGCACATTTTTTGTATAATAAAAAACTATTTTTACTAGCTAGAATAGTATCTCAATTGTCAAGGTTCTTTACAGGGATTGAAATACATCCTGGTGCAACTATTGGAAAAGGTCTTTTTATAGATCATGGAATGGGTGTTGTTATTGGGGAAACCACAGAGATTGGTGATGATGTAACTTTATATCATGGAGTTACTTTAGGTGGTACTGGTAAAGATAAAGGTAAGAGGCATCCAACGGTGGGAAATAAAGTTGTAATAGGTGCAGGAGCTAAAGTATTAGGACCTATCAATATAGGAGATAATAGTAAGGTAGGCTCTAATTCAGTGGTTTTAAAAGATGTTCCGGCAGGTGCTACAGCAGTAGGCGTTCCAGCTAGAAATATTGTAAAGGCTAGTGAAAGTCAGGCAATTATAGATATAAGCCAGCGTAAGGGAATAAAAAGAAAAATATATAATTTATGGTGATTTAGCGTGATAAAGGATAAAATCATAGGATACTGTAATTCTTTAGGTTTAGATACGCTGGGGTTTATACCATGTAGGCGATTTGAAGAATTGGTAGAATTCTATAAGTATAGAAAAGAAAATAATTTAGAAAATGAATTTGAAGAAAAAGAAATTGAAAAGAGAATAAATCCTAAGGTTTATATGGAAGATGGGAAAACTATAATATCTATAGCTTTCCCTTATTATCATGAAGATGTCAATGAAAATAATAATGGATTTTCTATATATACTAAAAGAGGAGATTATCATAGAGTAGTAAAAGAGTATTTAGAGAAAATATGTATTTACATAAATTCTTTAGGATGGGAAGCAATATCTTTTGTTGATAGTAATTATTTACCTGAAAGATATATAGCATATTTAGCTGGTGTAGGTTTTATTGGTAGAAATAATATGATAATTACTGAAAAATATGGTTCATATGTATTTTTAGGAGAAATAATAACTAATGCAAAAATAGAATGCAATGAAGTTAGAAGCTTTCAAGATATAAGTCAATTTGATGAATGTAGTAAATGTGATATATGTATAAAAGAATGTCCTACAAAATCAATAAATAAAAATAGAATTAATCCTAATATATGTCTTTCATACATTACTCAGAAAAAAGATATAAATGATAAGGAGATTAAGCTTTTGAAAGGCAATGTATTTGGCTGTGATTTTTGTCAACTTAAATGTCCGTATAACGAAGGTGTAAAAATTAATGTATTAGAAGAGTTTAATACATTAGAGTATATGAATGAAGACACATATATGTTTGCTAATATGGATAATAAAATATTTAAAGAAAAGATAGCTAAAACTTCTTGTGGCTGGCGAGGAAAGAATGTTATAAGAAGAAATGCTATAATTAAAATGCACAATGAAAATTATGATATTGAAGAGTTTAAGGGGCCATCTCCGTATATAAATAATTATATTGAAATTTTAAAGAAGAAATAGTTGGAGTGATTAATGATGAAACAAAGGACAAAATTTATATTAGAAAAGCTTAAGGAAATGTATCCAGATGCAAAATGTGAATTGAATTATGAAACACCTTTTCAGTTATTGGTGGCAACAATATTATCAGCACAAACTACTGATAAAAAAGTAAATGAAGTAACAGAGACATTATTTAAAAAATATCCAGATGTTGATACATTTCTTACCATGTCTATTAATGAACTAGAAGATCATATAAAACAAATTGGTTTATATAGAAATAAGGCAAAGAATTTAATGATTATGTGTAACCAACTTAAAGATAAATATAATGGAGAAGTACCAGATACTATGGAAGAACTGGTGACATTGGCTGGTGCTGGCAGAAAGACTGCTAATGTAGTGCTATCTAATGCTTTTAATGTGCCATCTATTGCAGTGGATACACATGTTTTTAGAGTATCCAATAGGCTTGCCCTAGCAGATTCAGATGATGTTTTAGAAGTGGAGAAACAACTACAAAAAGAGCTTCCTAAAAAGGAGTGGAGTCTTACACATCATTTACTTATTTTTCATGGTAGAAGATGTTGCACAGCTAGAAATCCTAAATGTGACGAATGTCCATTTACATCTAGATGTAGATATTATAAAGAAAATAAAAAGAAATTAAAATAAATATAAAACTCTATATTTTTATGTAGTAGAGTTTTATATTTATGTAAACTTCTAATTAGATATAGATAATGATATAATTAGTTAAGTGCGTTAATGAAATATATGCATTGTTTAACTTTATAATATGGAGGTAGTTTTGATGAAAGTTGGAGTAATCATGGGAGGAATATCATCAGAAAGAGAAATTTCTTTAAAAAGTGGAAAATCAATTATTGAAAATATAGATAAAAATAAATATGAGGTAATACCAGTTGTTATTGATGAAAAGGTAGATATAATAAATAAAGTAAAGGATTTAGATTTTGCTTTATTAGCATTACATGGTAAGTTTGGTGAAGATGGAACAGTTCAATCAGTATTACAGACTTTAGATATACCATATTCAGGATGTGGACCATTAACTTCTGCTTTATGTATGGATAAAGATTTGACAAAGACAGTTTTAGAGGCTAATGGTATAAGAACTGCAAGATGGCTTAATGTAAAATCAGTAGAGGAAATAGATTATGAGGCAATAGAAAATATGGGTTATCCAGTATTTATAAAGCCAACTAATGGTGGTTCAAGTGTTGCTACTTTTAAGATATATGATAAAGAAAAGGTACAAGAAGCTGTAGAAGAGGGATTAAAGTGGGATACAGAAGTTATGATAGAAGAGTTTATTGATGGAAATGAAATTACTTGTCCAGTATTTGATAATAAACTATTTCCAGTTATAGCAATAAAGCCAAAAAGTGATTTTTTTGATTATACACAAAAATACTCAGATAATGGAGCAGATGAAGTGCTTGTGGAACTAGAAGAAGATTTATATAAAGAAGTTAAAGAAATGGCATTAAAAACTTATAAAGCACTTAAGTGTGAAGTTTATTCAAGGATAGATATGATAGTTAATAAAGAAGGAACTCCTTATATATTAGAAGTTAATACACTTCCAGGAATGACTGCTGCAAGTCTTTTCCCTAAAAGTGCAAAGGGAGAAGGATATAGCTTTTCAGAGTTCTTAGATTTAATAATAGAAACATCTTTAAAGGTAAATAGAGCAGTTTAGAATGTTAAGAAGATTGGTGAGTTAAGATGTTAAGGAAGCAATTACATTAAATAGTGTAACTGCTTCTTTTTTAATAGCAGAAGATTGAGGTGCGTTTTAAATTCACTAATAAAAGATTTTTATTACCAAATAGGAAACTATTTTGAAAAATATTAATAAGCTATAAAGTAAGGAAATTTTATGTACGGAGGAGCTATGCAAAATAGAACTGATAAAAGTCTTTTTGGTATAGATATAAATGAGTATACTCAGGGAGTAGATTTTGCAGTTTTGGCAAGGACGGTAGATTTTTTATATCTAAGATCATCAGGATCAGCTTCAGGGAGATTTAGAACTGATAGAAAGTTTATTGATTTTGCTTCTAAGGCAAGAAATTATGGTATTCCTGTAGGAGCATATCATTTTGCAGTGCCTAGCTATGATTTGAATACAGCAGATGCTCAATGTGATGGTTTTATTAATGTATTGCAACAAGGATTTGGTGATGGTGATTATGGAGATTTATTTCCAGTAGTAGATGTAGAAACACCTACAGATAAATCTATTTCTACTACAGCTTTAATTAATTGGATTGATAGATTTAGGAAGAGATTTGAAAAGTCCACTAGAAGAAGACTTATGCTTTATACAGGAGTATTTTTTGTACAGTTATATAATAATTTTTATATTGAAGGCAGAGGATATCCTCTAAAAAATATGCCTCTTTGGATAGCTTTATATACTGCTATATCTGGAAATCCTAAAGTACCGCCAGATGTAGGAGGATGGACAAGGTGGAGGATATGGCAATATAGTGAAAGTGCAACAGTTGCAGGTATAAGCAATAAAGTAGATGCAAACTGGGGACCTAACAACATAGACTTATTAACACCGCCAGATGTGGTCAAAGGCTTACAAGCCAGCAGACAAGGTAATGTAATAAATATAAGCTGGATTCAAAATGCAGACTTTGATTTGCTTGGTTACAATATATTTGCCAATGGTTATTGGATAGGAACAGTAGATGCAAATGATACTAGTTTTTCAATTGGAATAAATGAGCTACCATTCACAGCAAAGGGCAATATTTCTATATCTATAGAAGCATTTGATCAAGATGGTGAAGTTTCTGTAAAAAGAGCCACTGTTAAAGTATAATTATGTAATAAAAGCCATCTGTTTCAGGTGGTTTTTATGATATTTTGAATATAATAATAAAATCAAGTATATTTTACATTTGTGTTGAATTCACATAACATATGGAAAGTTTTCATTGTTGTTTTAGACAAAATAATATACTATAATAGTAAAAGTACTATAAAAATACATTTTTTATAGTATTTCGTATTATTGAAAGATGGGGGAGGTATATTGTTTGCAAGAGAATAATATAGAATCTAAAGATCAAAGTAAATTCAGTGAGTTTATAACTGATAAAAAGAAAATTATAATTTGTACTGTTTCCGTATTAGTAATAATTTTAGCAGCAACTATTGGGTATATATTTAGTATAAAAACTAAAGTTGCCTCTTGGGATAATAGGATTTATTCAGGAGTAAGTATCTATGGTGTGGATTTATCAGGACAGACTGCTGAAGAAGCTAAGACAACTTTAGAATCACAATTAATGACGCAAATTAATAATAAAGTAATAGATGTTATGGTAGGAGAGCAGAATTTTCAATTAAGCTATAATGACATAGATTCATCAATAGATGTTGATGGTATTGTTAAGGAAGCATTAGCTTATGGAAAAGGTGAAGGGTTATTTGAAAAAAATTCAATGATTAAAAATGGAGTAAATCATCAAATGAAAACAGTATTGGTTTATGACGAAAGTAAAATTATTGAATTTGCCAATGAAATAAATAATTCAGTAAAGATTGAACCAAAGGATGCTACTATAAATATTAGTGCAGGTGCTATATCAATTTCTAATGAAACTGTTGGAAAGAAGATAGATGTGGATGCATTAGTTAATAAAATAAAAGAAAGTATTTCTCCAGATAATTTTACAGGAAAAGCTATTGTTATTGAACTTGAGGAAAATGTACCAAGGGTTACAGCAGCAGAATTACAAAAAATTAATGGTGTAGTATCAAGTTTTTCAGGCAGTTATGTGAATAACGCAACTGGTAGAGTTAACAATATGAAGATAGCTACAAATTCAGTTAATGGAACGCTTTTAATGCCAGGTGAAGAATTTAGTTATAATAAAGCAATAGGACAAACTACACCAGAAAATGGTTATCAACAAGCTGGAGCTTATGTAGCTGGTGAAGTAGTACAAGAATATGGTGGTGGAGTATGTAATATTTCTACTATACTATATAGAGCTGCCATGAGAGCTAATTTAAAATCTTCATTAAGATATAACCATTCAATGATGGTAAGTTATGCAGAGCCAAGCTTAGATGCAACTGTTTATGAAGGAGAGATAGACTACAGATTTGTTAATACATATGATTTCCCTATATATATTGAAGGATATATGACTTCTAATACTATAGTATTTAATATCTATGGAAATAAAGAAAGTTTTGGAAACAACACTTATGAGTTAGTAAATGAAGTTATAGAAAAGCTAGATTATACTACAGAATATGTTAATGATAATACACTTGCAGAGGGAAGTAGAGTTACAACTGTAAATGGTATGGCTGGATATAGATCAAAAGCATATTTAGTTACATATTCAAATGGTGTTGAAGTGTCAAGAGAGTTTATTTCATCAGATTATTATGCACCGATGAATACTGTGGTAAAAGTAGGAACTAAAAAACCAACTACTACAGAAAATTAAAATAATTAATTATACAAAAAATCGTTGTAAGTTTAATACATACAGCGATTTTTTATTTTGGTGAGTTTTTTGCACCTTTTTTCTTTGTTGTTAATAAGGACTTAAATAGAGAAATTATAAATTTAATTAAAATTAACATTCTGTAAAATGCTTTGACTAATAAATAATCATATAGTATTATAAAATTTATAGATAAATACATACATATATTAAAGTAAGAGACTTTCATTTTACTTTTTGGAGGGTGAATTCATTGAATTTAAATATAGTTTTATATAAACCAGAAATACCGCAAAATACTGGAAATATTGCCAGAACTTGTGTTTTAACAGATTCTGTTTTACATTTAATAAAGCCTTTAGGATTTAGCATAGATGACAAGGCGGTTAAAAGATCTGGGTTAGATTACTGGAAAGACTTAAAGCTTGAAGTACATGAATCTTATGAAGATTTTATGGCTAAGTATGGAGAACAAAGAATATTTCTAGCTACAACTCATGGAGGAAAATTCTATAATGAAGAAAGTTATAAGCCAGGAGATTTTATTATGTTCGGAAAAGAATCAAGTGGGGTTCCAGAAGAAGTGCATAATGCCCATAAAGGTATAAGAATACCAATGATAAAGACTAGTACAAGAAGCTTAAATTTATCCAATACAGTGTGTACAATAGCTTATGAAGCATTAAGACAAATGGATTTTCCAAATATGAAATAAGAAATGGGGGTACTGTTCATGGAAAAAATTAAAATTATAACAGATAGTACTTTAGATTTACCGGCAGAACTTATAAGAGAAAAAGACATTGAAGTGTTACCGTTATTAATAAACTTTGGAGAAGAAAGTTATTTAGATGGTGTAGAAATTACTACGAAAGAAATGATTGATAAAATTGATGCTACAGGTGTTTTACCTACAACGGCTCAAGTAACTCCTAATAGATTTGAAGAGAGTTTTAAAAAGTATTTAGATGAAGGGTATAAAATAGTAGCCTTAACATTATCTTCAGATATGAGTGGAACATATCAATCAGCATGTATAGCAAAAGATATGTTAGAAAGTGATGATATTGTTGTAATTGATTCTAGAAATGTTACATCAGGATTAGGATTATTAGTATTAAAAGCTTGTGAACTTAGAGATAAAGGTTTAGGAATAAAAGAAATTGAAGAGGGAATTCTTAAAGCAATACCTAAGGTTAAGTGTTCATTAAATTTTGAGTCATTAGAAAACCTTGTAAGAGGTGGAAGACTATCAAAAACTGCAGGAACAATAGGTAGTGTGTTAGGCTTAAGACTAATTTTAGAAATAAAAGATGGTAAAATGTCTGTTAAAGATAAGGTTAGAGGAAGTAAAAAGGCTTTAAAGAAATTAGTATCAGATTTTGAAAGTGCTGATGTTGATTTTGACTCGCCAATAGTATTATTAGAACTTTTAAATGAAGATGTATACCAAGGGTTAAAGATATACTTCCAAGAAAAAAATATAAATTATATAGATGCTAAAGTGGGGTGTACAGTAGGTATTCACTCTGGAATTAAGCCTTGTGGAATATTTTTCTTTGAAAAATAAAAAAAGCCATGAGGCTTTTTTTATACTGTTAGAAAATACATTACATATATCTAGAATAACCGTGGCAAAATATAGAGGGTAAATGGGGATTAGCCTTCTAATAAAAGAAACAAGAAGTTAGATAATAAAAAAATATATAAAATTTTACTATAAAGGGTTTAAAAATTCTAAATTCTGTTTTATAATAATATATGCGGGACACAAAAAGTTATAAGTGGGACGCTTTAAGACCAAAAGGAGGGCTAAAAGTGCAGGAAATATTATCAGTTCAGAAAAAGATAGTTCCTGAATTGGTTGATATCTTAGAAAAAAGATACAATATTTTAAAGACTATATATTTCAACCAGCCAATTGGTAGAAGGGTTTTAGCATCAGAACTTTCATTAGGTGAAAGAATTGTGCGTACTGAGATTAACTTTTTAAAAGAGCAGGATTTAATTGAGATAAATACTCTGGGAATGACTGTTACTGAAGAGGGTATCAGAGTAGTAGAACAATTAAACGATTTTATGCATGAGATAAAGGGATTAAACGACGTTGAGGAATTTATTAAAACATCTTTAAGATTAAAAGATGTAATAATTGTTCCGGGAGACGTGGAAAGTAATCCGTATGTATTAAAAGAATTAGGAAAAGCTGCTTCTAATTATGTAAAAGATATTATTAAAGATGATAGTATAATAGCTATTACAGGTGGAAGTACAGTTAAGGAATTAGTTGAAGCTTTCCCTAAAATAAATAATGTCTCCAATGTTCTTGTTTTGCCTGCAAGAGGAGGAATGGGAAGAAAAGTTGAAAGCCAAGCTAATACTTTGGCAGCTGCCTTAGCACAAAAGGTTAATGGGAGTTATAAATTGCTTCATATTCCGGAAAATGTTAGTTTAGAAGTCTTAGATGGGCTTTTAAAAGAAAAGCAAATCAAAGATGTCATAGATTGTATTCATAAAGCAGATATACTTATATACGGTATAGGAAATGCTATTCATATGGCAGGGAAAAGAGGAGCATCTGAAGAATTTATTGAAGAGCTTAAAAAAAATGGTGCAGTAGGCGAAGCGTATGGATGTTATTTTGATAAAAATTCAAAAGTTGTATCTGAAAATACTACCATTGGTATAAAAATAAATGATGCAAAAAAAATTAATACACATATTGCTGTAGCAGCTGGAAAAAATAAAGTAGAAGCTATAATAGCAGCTGAAATGAATGATAGTAATGCAGTTCTAGTAACTGATGAAGCAGCAGCAAATAAGATAGTGGAACTGATGAAAGCTCAAAATTAATGTTGTTTTAAAATTTTTATTTTAAATATATTATATTTATTATTTAGGAGGTAATTGTAATGGTAAGAGTTGCAATTAATGGTTTTGGACGTATAGGACGTCTAGCATTTAGACAAATGTTTGGAGCTGAAGGGTATGAAATAGTTGCTATCAACGATTTAACAAGCCCATCAATGTTAGCTCATTTATTAAAATATGATTCAGCACAAGGTAGATACGCTTTAGGAGATACAGTTGTTGCTGGAGAAAACTCAATCACTGTAGATGGAAAAGAAATAAGAATCTACGCTGAAGCTGATGCTTCAAAATTACCATGGGGAGAAATTGGTGTTGACGTAGTATTAGAATGTACTGGATTCTACGTATCAAAAGCTAAATCTCAAGCTCATATCGAAGCAGGTGCTAAGAAAGTTGTTATATCAGCTCCAGCTGGAAATGACCTTCCAACAGTTGTATTCAACGTAAACCAAGATATATTAACTGCTGAAGATAACATAATCTCAGCTGCATCTTGTACTACAAACTGCTTAGCTCCAATGGCTAAAGCTTTAAATGACTTTGCACCAATTCAATCTGGTATAATGTCAACAATTCACGCTTACACTGGAGACCAAATGATCTTAGATGGTCCTCAAAGAAAAGGTGATTTAAGAAGAGCTAGAGCTGGTGCTGTTAACATAGTACCTAACTCAACTGGAGCTGCTAAAGCTATCGGATTAGTTATTCCAGAATTAAACGGAAAATTAATCGGATCTGCTCAAAGAGTACCAGTTCCAACTGGATCAACTACTATATTAGTTGCTGTTGTTAAAGGTGAAAATGTAACAGTAGAAGGAATCAATGCTGCTATGAAAGCTGCTTCAAATGAATCATTCGGTTACACTGAAGAAGAATTAGTTTCTTCAGACATCATCGGAATCAAATACGGTTCATTATTTGATGCAACTCAAACAATGGTATCTGAAATCGGAGAAGGATTATACCAAGTACAAGTTGTTTCATGGTATGACAACGAAAACTCATACACTAGCCAAATGGTTAGAACTATTAAATACTTCGCTGAATTAGCTTAATTTTAATAGTAAATTTAATACGGATATAGATGCTTATAAAAGCACTCTTATAAGATCCTAAAAACGGGTCCGGTCTCTAAGGCATACTTATAAGACCGGGCCTATTTTGAAATTTATAACAAAACTATAAATAAATTATGAGGTGAAAAGAATGAGCTTTAATAAAAAAACAATTGAAGATATTCAAGTTAATGGTAAAAGAGTTTTAGTAAGATGTGACTTCAATGTACCACTAAAAGATGGTGTTATCACAGATGAAAATAGATTAGTAGGAGCCCTTCCAACAATAAAATATTTAGTAGATAATGGAGCTAAAGTTATACTTTGTTCACACTTAGGAAAAGATGCTTCTAAGACATTAGCACCAGTTGCTGTAAGATTAAGCGAAATGTTAGGTAAAGAAGTAGTTTTCGCTAGAGATGAAGAAGTAGTTGGAGAAAACGCTAGAAAAGCTGTTGCTGATATGAAAGACGGAGACGTTGTATTATTAGAAAACACTAGATGTAGAAAAGAAGAAACTAAGAATGGTGAAGAATTATCTAAGGAATTAGCAAGTCTTTGCGATATCTATGTTAACGATGCATTTGGAACTGCACATAGAGCTCACTCTTCAACTGAAGGTGTAACAAAATTCGTTGATACAGCTGTATGTGGATACTTAATCCAAAAAGAATTAAAGTTCTTAGGAGAAGCTGTAAATAATCCAGTTAGACCATTCGTAGCTATATTAGGTGGATCTAAAGTTTCTGATAAGATTGCTGTTATCAACAACCTTTTAGAAAAAGTTGATACAATAATCATTGGTGGAGGAATGGCTTATACATTCTTAAAAGCTCAAGGATATGAAATAGGAACTTCTTTATGTGAAGATGATAGATTAGATTATGCTAAAGAAATGATAGCTAAAGCTGAAGCTAATGGAGTTAAATTCTTATTACCAGTAGATCACAGAATAGCAGCTGAATTTAAAGATGTTGAAGCTACTGTAACAGAAGATCAAAACATACCAGCTGGATTCATGGGATTAGATATTGGACCTAAGACAGAAGCTTTATATGCTGATGCAATAAAAGACGCTAAGACAGTTATCTGGAACGGACCAATGGGAGTGTTCGAATTTGAAAACTATAATAAAGGAACAATTGCAGTTGCTAAAGCTATGGCAGATGCAGATGCTACAACAGTTATCGGTGGAGGAGACTCAGCTGCTGCTGTTAACATCTTAGGATTTGGAGATAAGATGACTCACATTTCTACAGGTGGTGGAGCTTCACTTGAATTCTTAGAAGGTAAAACTTTACCAGGAATCGCTGCTTTAAACGATAAATAATTATTTAAATTAATAATTAATAATTGATAATTTATATATGAGGTGAAAATAATGAGAAAAGCAATCATCGCTGGAAACTGGAAAATGCACTATACTCCAGAAGAAGCTGTTAAATTAGTAAATGAATTAAAACCATTAGTAAAGGATGCTACTTGTGATGTAGTAGTTTGTCCTACTTTTGTATGCTTAGATGCAGTATTAAAAGCTGTTGAAGGGTCAAACATTAAAGTTGCTGCACAAAATATGCACTTTGAAGAAAAAGGAGCTTTCACAGGAGAAATAGCTCCAGGAATGCTTGAAGCTATGGGAGTTAGCTATGTTGTTTTAGGACACAGTGAAAGAAGAGAATACTTCAACGAAACTGATGAAGCCTTAAACAAAAAAGTTAAAGCTGCATTTGCTCATAATTTAACTCCAATCCTTTGCTGTGGAGAAACTTTAGAAGAAAGAGAAAATGGAACAACTAACGAAGTTGTTGGAGCTCAAATAAAAGCTGATTTAGAAGGTTTAGCACCAGAATTAGCAGAAAAGGTTGTTGTAGCTTACGAACCAATCTGGGCTATAGGAACAGGTAAAACTGCTACTGATGAACAAGCTAACGAAACAATTATGGCTATCAGAAATATTTTAGCTGAAATGTTTGGAAAAGAAGTTGCTGACAAGATAAGAATCCAATACGGTGGATCAGTTAAGCCAGGAACAATCAAAGCTCAAATGGCTATGTCTGACATAGATGGTGCTTTAGTTGGTGGAGCTAGCTTAGTTGCTACTGATTTTGCACAAATAGTTAACTACTAATTATAAAGTTAAGGAAGCCTTAGGGCTTCCTTTTGTATATTAATGTAAATTAAGAAAAAGATAAAAATTATTAATTCATATATAAACATTTACAAAAATAGCTATTTTATTGTTATACACATATAATTATAGTATAATAATTATGAATTAAATTAAAGATAATAAATATAGATAAATTTATTATCTTTAATTTATTTAAAGCATTAATTGATGAACTTTACAATAATTTGTTTTATTGTATAAAAAATGATTTACGATATTTGGAGGGAATTATGGCTAAGAAACCAGTAATGTTAATGATATTAGACGGATTTGGAATAGCTCCAAAAGGCGATGGAAATGCTGTTGAAGCAGCAAAAAAAGAAAATTTTGATAAATTAGTTGCTAAATATCCACATAGTGAATTACAAGCAAGTGGAATGGCAGTTGGTTTACCTGATGGACAAATGGGTAACTCAGAAGTTGGACACTTAAATATAGGTGCAGGAAGAATTATATACCAAGAATTAACTAGAATTACTAAAGAAATTAAAGATGGTGGATTCTTTAAAAATGAATCACTTTTAGATGCAATGAATAATGCTAAAAAGAATAATGCAGCTTTACACTTAATGGGATTATTATCTGACGGTGGAGTTCACTCTCACATCGATCATTTAAAAGGTTTATTAAGATTAGCTAAAGAACAAGAAGTTCAAAATGTATATGTTCATTGTTTCATGGATGGTAGAGATGTTGCTCCAGGTTCAGGAATTGAATTTGTTAAAGATTTAGAAAGCTATATGGCTGAAATAGGTGTAGGACAAATAGCTACTTTATCTGGAAGATACTATGCTATGGATAGAGATAATAGATGGGAAAGAGTTGAACTTGCATATAATGCTATGGTTCTAGGAAAAGGTGAAAAAGCAACTAGCGCTGTGGAAGCTTTAGAAGCATCTTACCATGACAATAAGTCAGATGAGTTTGTATTACCATGTGTAGTAAACGAAAATGGTAAAATTAAGAATGGAGATTCAGTAGTATTCTTCAACTTTAGACCAGATAGAGCTAGAGAAATAACTAGAGCTATTAATGATAAGGTATTTGATGGGTTTAAGAGAGAAACTTTAAATTTAGTATTTGTTACTATGACTCAATATGATAAGACATTAGAAGGTGTTGAAGTTGCTTATAGCCCACAAACAATTACTAATACTTTAGGAGAATATGTTGCAAGCAAGGGATTAAATCAATTAAGAATTGCTGAAACTGAAAAATATGCTCACGTAACATTCTTCTTCAACGGTGGTGTTGAAAAAGAAAATGAAGGTGAAGATAGAGCGTTAATTGCTTCTCCAAAGGTTGCTACTTATGATTTAAAACCTGAAATGAGTGCACCAGAAGTTACTGAAGAATTAATAGCAAGATTAGATTCAGGGAAATATGATATGGTTATCTTAAACTTTGCAAATCCAGATATGGTTGGACACACAGGAGTTTTAGAAGCTGCTAAAAAAGCTATTGAAGCAGTGGATGTATGTTTAGGAAAAGTTGTAGATAAAGTATTAGAATTAGATGGTACTGTATTTATAACAGCTGACCATGGTAATGCTGAAGTCATGATTGATTATTCAAATGGTAAGCCATTTACAGCGCATACTACTGATCCAGTACCATTTATATGGGTTTCAAATCATACTGAAGGTAAAACTTTAAAGAATGGTAAATTAGCTGATATAGCTCCAACTATGTTAAATGTAATGGGATTAGAAGCTCCAGTTGAAATGACAGGAGAAAATTTAATAATTTCTAAATAACAATAATAAAAGAGTAAGATATTTTAATAAACACCTTACTCTTTTATATTTCGACAAACTTTGATAATCAAAATATTTGACAATAGAAATAAAATTGATATAATAATATTAAAGAAACAATCTAATGTTTTAGGAGGGTATTATGACTATTAAGATAGTAACAGATTCATCTTGTGATTTAGGTATTGATTTTGTAAAAAAAAATAACATAGAGTTTGTTCCATTATTATTAAATTTAGATGGTGAAAATATAGAAGATGATTTAGGCAAGAGTTTAGGATATAGAGAATTTTATGATAAATTAAGGGAAGGTAGTATGCCTAGTACTTCACAAATAAATATTTATACTTTTGAAGAAAAGTTTAGAGAGTTATTAAATGAAGGATATGAAATATTATATGTAGGTTTATCTTCTGCTTTAAGTGGAACTTTTAATAGTGCAAATATGGCTAGAAATAATATATTAGAAGAAAATCCTAATGCGAAAATATCTGTAGTTGATAGTTTATCAGTAAGTATGGGTGTTGGAATGTTAGTAAAAAAATCTTGCGATATGATAGAGGAAGGTAAGGATTTAGAATATATTACAACATGGATTGAAGAAAATAAAAATAAAGTCATTCATTCTATATTAGTAGATGATTTAAAACATTTAAAAAGAGGGGGAAGAATATCGGCATCTACAGCAGTGGTAGGATCGTTATTAAATATAAAACCTATACTTAAAATAGATAATAATGGAGCTGTTGAAGCTACAGAGAAAATAAAAGGAAAAAAGAAAGCACTAAAATATTTAGCTACAGTTGTTAAAGAAAAAGCTGTAAATATCGAAAGTGAAACATTATATATAATGCATGGTGATGCGTTAGAAGAAGCTCAAGCATTAAAAGATATAATTTTACAGGAATTAAATTTTAAAGAAATAAAAATACAATATATAGGAACTGTTATAGGAAGTCATGGAGGACCAGGAACTATTGCAACTATATTTTGGGGTAATGAAAGATAAGTGAATTTAAATATTAATTTAGCAAAATTAATTATGTTTTTGTTAAATTAATATTTTTTTTATAAATAAAAATAGTTACTCACCGATAATAAGAAGAGAAGTTACTTAATTTATAGGAGAGTTTAAATGAAAAAGAAGACAATAAGTTTAAGATTTATTATTACTTTTATAATAGTTATGTTAGTTGCTATAATTTTATTTACATCAACATTACTTAATTATATAACAGTAAAGAAAAGTGTATCTAAAGAAGTTGAGGATAAGGCCAAGCTTACATCTAAGCAATATTCAGATGAGGTAAAGGAGTGGTTAAATGAAGAAATAGGAGTATTAGAGGAAATGTCTAGAACTATTTCTGTTGTGAATAATTTTGAAAATTCTTTTATAAAAAATTATTTAAAAAAACAAGGAGATGAAAAAGGTTTAACATTTTATATGTCTTTAGTTAATGGTACATATATTGGGAGTGATGATTGGATACCTGATTCTGGTTATAATACATTAGAAACAGAATGGTATAAAAGTGCATTTGACAAAAAAGATACAGTAATAGGAAATCCATATGTAGACTCTGCAACAGGAAATATTATAATAACTATTTCAGTACCTATAAAAAATTCAGAAAATACAGAAGAAATACTTGGAGTATTGGCTAGTGATATAAATATATATAATTTACAAGAAATAATAAGTAAAAAGTCTATGGGAGAAAAGGACTATTCATTTATAGTGGATAAAAATGGAATAATAATTACACATAAAAATGAAGAATTTATGACAGGTAAAAAAGAATTATCATCTATAAATTCAGGAAGTTTAATGAATTTTGTAAATGATATAAAAAAGAATGATTCAGGTATTGTGAAATCTGTAGATTACGATAATGTTAAAAAATATTTTGCTTATAATACTATAGAAGGAATGGATTGGATATATGTTATTGCTATTCCAGAAAGCCAACATTTAAATAGTATTAATATTCTTTTAAAAACTTCAATAAGTATTTTTGTAGTTTCAGTAATAATAACTATAATTATTGGATATTTTGGCTTGACTTTAATAGTTAATCCTATAAAAAGATTGCAAAAAGAAGCAGCACTACTGTCAGAAGGTAATTTTAGTGGAGTTATTAAAAATACTTCAAGAAGTGAAATAGGAGATTTAATTAATAGTTTTAATACTATTAATGAGAAACAAAGTATATTTATAAATAATCTTAAAGAGATAGTTAAAGAAACTAATGAAAAGAATAGTGAATGTAAAATTGAAATGGATAAGATATCAGAATCAGCAGGTGAAATAAAGAGTGGTATTGAAAATATAACTGAAGGAATTAATGAACAAGCTAAAGATATGATTAATATGGTTGATGAATTAAATAACCTAGCTGATGGAATTGTTAATATTGAAGGTATGTCTAAAGAATTATTAAATATGAGTGATTTAGTTAAAAGTAAAAATTCTGAATCTATTGAGCTTATTAATAATATCAAGGAAAATATACTGGCTAATTTAAATAGTGCAGAAAATTTAAATGAAGGGATTGTAAACTTATCAGAAAAATTTAATTCAATAAATAATATTACAAATACAATAAGGGGAATTGCTGAACAGACAAATCTTTTAGCATTAAATGCAGCAATAGAAGCAGCAAGAGCTGGAGAACAAGGCAAAGGGTTTTCTGTTGTAGCAGATCAAGTAAGAGAACTTGCTAATCAATCATCGGAATCAGTGAATGAAATACAAGAAATAATAAAAGAAATATCATTATTAGTATCTAATGTTAGAGGAGAGGTAACAGAAACTTTAACAATTGCTAAAAATTCAGATGAACAAATTAATAAAACTATGGGTGAATATGAGCAAATTGTAAAAACTTCTGAAAATCTTATATCTGAAATATATAAAGTAGGTAATGAAATTAAAAAGGTAAATGAAAACCAAAAAGAAGTCATGACCAATGTTGATAATACTGCACAAATAACAGAAGAGCAATCAGCATATATAGAAGAAATTAATGCTATAATACAAAATCAAACAGAATCTATTGAAGAAGTTAAAAATGTAGTTTATGAAATAAATGAGATAAGTAATATCATTGATGAAAATGTATCTAAGTATAAAACTAGAGAATAAAAAGTAAATATAAATAGTAGATAGGAATAGTATAATGTAAGTAAGTATTTCGTTTTAGGTAGGTATAATGGTTAGGACATATGCATACTCAGCTAATTTTGATAAAGAATTAGAAAAACTTTTTAGAGAAGCAAAATTTTTAGGGGAAGGTCATAATGGAATAGTTTATGAACTTCCTGAAGATAAAGCTGTTAAGATATTTACTAATAAAGATATATGCAGGGAAGAAGCTAAAATATTATATAAAGTAAAAAGGTCTAAATATTTTCCAAGAATTTTTAGGTGTGATAGATATTATATACTTAGAGAAATGGTTCAAGGAAAGAGACTTGATCACTATATTAAGGAAAATGGAATGTCTAAAAAACTTGTGCTGAATTTATACAAACTTATCAATGAAATGAAAAGATTAAAGTTTTCTAAGTTAGATGCAAGGTGCAGAGATATATATGTTGATGAAAATGAAAATTTAAAAGTAATAGACCCAAAGCAATGTTATACAAGAAAAGTTTCATTTCCAAGGCATTTAATGAAGGGGCTAAAAGGAATAGATTATTTAGATATATTTTTAAAGTATATGCGAGAAATTGATTATGAAAGTGCAAAGAAATGGGAAATGAAATTTGAAGAGTACTGCAATGAAGAATAATAAAGAAATGGACTGTTTGTTAAACGAACAGTCCATTTTTCATGTTGATAAATTTATGAATATTATTTTATATTTATGAAAAAAATAATGAAGTAGTTTAAAGTGATTATTATTTTTTACATAAAGGAGGAAATATTCATGAAAAATTATGTTGAAATAGTAGATGTAGTTGCTAGGCAGGTATTAGATTCAAGGTGTTTTCCAACTGTAGAAGTAGAAGTTTATCTTGAAGATGGAACTATGGGCAGAGCGGCAGTTCCTTCAGGAGCATCTACAGGTATTTATGAAGCAGTAGAATTAAGAGATGGGAACAAAGACTATTTCATGGGAAAAGGTGTTTTAAAGGCAGTAGAAAATGTTAATGATACTATTAGCGAAGAATTAATAGGATGTAACGTATTTGATCAAACTTATATTGATAAAATATTAATAGAACTTGATGGAACTAGCAATAAGGGGAAATTAGGAGCTAATGCTATCCTGGGAGTTTCCTTAGCAGTGGCACATGCAGCAGCAAATTATTTAGGAATACCACTATATCAATATGTAGGAGGAGTTAATGCTAAAGTTCTTCCAGTACCTATGATGAATATAATAAATGGTGGTTCACATGCAGATAATTCTGTAGATTTACAAGAGTTTATGATAATGCCAGTAGGATTTGATTCATTTGATAAGGCAGTTCAAGCTTGTGGAGAGATTTATCATTCTTTAAAGAAAACATTAAATGATAAAGGATATTCAACAGGTGTAGGAGATGAAGGCGGTTTTGCACCTAACTTAAAATCAAATGCAGAAGCAATTGATGTTATTTTAGAAGCTATTACTAAAGCAGGATATGAACCAGGAAAGGAAATCTTTATTGCTATAGATGCAGCTTCATCTGAATATTATAAAGATGGTAAATATGTATTAGAAAATGAAGGCAAGACTTTAAGTGCCACTGAAATGGTAGATTTCTTTGAAGAGTGGGTTAATAAGTATCCAATAATTTCAATTGAAGATGGTATGGCAGAAGAAGATTGGGAAGGCTGGAAGTTACTAACTGATAGATTAGGCGATAGAGTTCAATTAGTAGGCGATGATTTATTTGTTACTAATACAGATAGATTAAGTGATGGAATATATAGAGGAGTTGCTAATTCAATACTTATTAAATTAAATCAAATAGGAACTCTTACAGAAACATTAAATGCTATAGAAATGGCAAATAGAGCTGGTTATACAGCAGTTATTTCTCATAGAAGTGGTGAAACTGAAGATACAACTATAGCAGATCTTGTTGTAGCAGTAAATGCCGGACAAATAAAGACTGGTGCCCCTGCTAGATCTGAAAGAGTAGCAAAATATAATCAATTAATAAGAATAGAAGAAGAATTGGATGATGTTGCTGAATATAGAGGTAAAAAGGCATTTTTTAATTTGAAGTAATTTAAAAAGGCATTTCAATTTTAAGAAATGCCTTTTAAGTTATGAAAAGTAAAGAAAATAAATGACAGAATATGTAGCTTGCTTGTAATTTATAACTTATTATGGTATGATTAAACCACATAATTAAGAGGAATTACATATGGGAGGTGCACCATGTTAACTAAAATTTTATTTGCAATTGAAATTGTAGTAGGATTAATTGTTGTAGTATCAATATTAATGCAAAAAAGTAAAGCAGATGCTTTAAGCGGACTTATTCAAGGAAGTAAAAATGAAACTTTCTTTGCTAAAAATAAAGGAAGAACAAAAGAAGCATTATTAGCAAAGGTTACAATGATTTCAATGTTATTATTTGCTATTAATACAATAGCTTTAAACGTAGTTAAATAGATTATACATAGATCGCTATAAAGTATAGTGGTCTATTTTATTGTTAATAATTAAAGTAGGATAAAATATATTAAAGAATATAAGTTTACATGAATAAAATATAGATATAAAAATGGAGGAATAAATTTATATGGGAATAAAAGAAACATTGTTAAGCTTCATGAGAGAAGAAGCTTACAGGCCAATGGATATTCAAGAGCTTGTAGCTGTTTTTGATATAAGCAAGAATGAATATACAGATTTTAAATGGACTTTAAAGATAATGGAAAAGGAAGGACTTATCGTAAGAACTAAGAAGGATAAATTTGCAGTTCCAGAGAGAATGGGATTAATAACAGGAAAATTACAGGTACACAAAAAGGGATTTGGGTTCTTAATTCCTGAAAATGAAGGTGAAAATGATGTATTTATACCAAGTTCATGTATGAATGGTGCCATGAATGGTGATAGAATATTAGTTCAAATTACGAGAGATGATTTAAATGGCAAGAAAAGAGAAGGAGAAGTTGCTGAAATACTAGAAAGAGCAAATACAAAAGTTATTGGAGTTTACGAGGAAAGTAGAAACTTTGGATTTGTAGTACCAGAAGATACAAGACTTACACAAGATATATTTGTTTCTAAAAAAGATAGCAATGGAGCAAAACATGGAGATGTGGTAATGGTCAAAGTTGTTAAATGGGCAGATAAGAGAAGAAGTCCAGAGGGAGTAATAACTGAAGTATTAGGTAAAAAGGGTGAAAAGGGTCTTGATATATTAACAATAATCAAAAAGCACGGACTTCCAGAAGAATTCCCAGAAAAGGTTTTAAAATATGCTGAAGGAATATCAGAAGAAATAGATCCAGCTGAAATTGCTAGAAGAAGAGATATAAGAGATTTAAGAATGGTCACTATTGATGGAGAGGATGCCAAGGATTTAGATGATGCTGTATCTATCGAAAGATTGGCTAATGGCAATTATAGATTAGGTGTGCATATTGCTGATGTTTCACATTATGTTAGAGAAAAAAATCCACTAGATAAAGAAGCTTTAAAAAGAGCAACTTCTGTATACTTAATAGATAGAGTTATTCCAATGCTTCCTAAAAAATTATCAAATGGTATATGTTCATTAAATCCAAATGTAGATAGACTTACATTAAGTTGCTTTATGGAAATAGACCATAAGGGTAAAGTTCTAGCTCATGAAATTGATGAAACAGTAATTAAAACAAATGAAAGAATGACTTATACTGATGTAACTAAAATATTAGAAGGTAAAGCTGATGAAGAGCTATTAAAGAAATATGATTATTTAATAGAAGACTTTAAGACTATGGAAGAGTTGTGTTTAATTTTAAGAGAAAAGAGAAGAAAAAGAGGAGCAATTGACTTTGATTTTGAGGAATCAAAGATAGTGCTTAATGAGCTTGGACGTCCAATTGATATAAAACCATATGAAAGAGCAATAGCTAATAGAATAATAGAAGAGTTTATGCTTGTATGTAATGAAACTATTGCTGAAAATATGTATTGGCAGAATTTACCGTTCGTTTATAGAGTACATGAAGAGCCAGATGATGAAAAGCTTCAAAGATTTAGAGATTTTATTTATAACTTAGGATATACAATTAAATCTTCACAAGAGATACATCCAAGAGCTCTCCAAGAAATCTTAGAAAAGGTTCAAGGTAAACCAGAAGAAACAGTGGTAAGTACACTTTTACTTAGAAGTATGATGCAAGCTAGATATTCACCAGAATGTGCAGGACACTTTGGTTTAGCAGCACAATACTATTGTCATTTTACTTCTCCTATAAGAAGATATCCTGATTTACAAATTCATAGAATAATTAAGGAAAATCTAAATGGTAAGATAAATGATAAGAGAAGAGAAAGACTTGCAGTTATTGTAGATGAAGCAGCAAAACAATCATCTGAAATGGAAAGATTAGCAGAAGATGCTGAAAGAGAAGTTGATGATTTAAAGAAAGCTGAATATATGATGGATAGAATTGGAGAAGAATATGATGGAATAATTTCATCTGTAACTTCATTTGGTATTTTTGTGGAATTATCAAACACCATTGAAGGATTAGTTCATATTACAGATTTAGATGATGATTATTATGTATATGATGAAGCACATTTAATGCTTATTGGTGAAAGAACTAAGAATATCTATAGATTAGGTGATGCGGTAAAAGTAAGATGTAGCAGAGTAGATATTGATAACAGAGAAATATTCTTTGATATAGTTAAGAATGAAGGAGAAAAAGAAGAAATAGTTCCAAGTAAAAGAACGGCTTCAATAATTGCTGAAATCAAGAAAGAGTTTGGACCAAAAGAAGAAGGTCAAAAAGAGGAAGATGAAGGCATGTAAATAATTATATAGAAATTATTTGCAGTTAAACGCTACGCTAATTAAACTACAAGTTAATAAGCACTGCGTTAATTTTAGTTTCAAATGTCTATTATTTTGTTATAATAAAAGAAAAAGTACGTAATAAATAAAGTGGGTGGAAAAAGTGGCAAGGGTTAAAAACAAAAACAATTTAGCTGAAAATAGAAAGGCTCGTCATGACTATTTTGTAGAGGAGACTATAGAAGCAGGGATAGCTTTAGTTGGAACTGAAGTAAAATCTATTAGAGCTGGTAAATGCAATTTAAAGGACTGTTATGCAGATGTAAGAAATGGTGAAGTTTTTATTTACAACATGCATATTAGTCCTTACGAACAAGGCAATATATTTAATGTTGATCCATTAAGAGAAAGAAAGTTACTTTTGCATAAAGAGCAGATAGCTAGATTCAATGGATTAATAGCAAGAGAAGGATATACGCTAATTCCTTTATCTCTATACTTAAAAGAGGGAAAAGTTAAGGTGGCTTTAGGATTATGTAGAGGTAAAAAGAATTATGATAAGAGAGATTCTATGTTAGAAAAAGCCCATAAGAGAGATATGGAAAGAGCACTTAAAGAGAGAAATAGATAATTATAAAAAACAGATGTATTAGAAAAATTTTAGGTACATTTGTTTTTTTTATCATAAAATCACCAAAAATGAAGCTAGGTATATTATAAAATATAGGACTAGCTAAGATACTTATTTCACTTTACGAGAATAGGGGGTGTGTCATATATCCCATAATAAATATAAAAAAGACAAAAATGCTGGAAGAAATGAAACTGGTTATTCTGAAGAAACAATTAATAAATACAATAATTATACATTACAAGATTTGCAAGATATAGAATTATTGCAGACCCAATGGAAAGCTCAATTAATTTTAGTATTAGGATATTTATTAGAATATACAGCTTCAGTTCAAGGGATAAATATATTACAATTTAGAATTAAAAGGAGAAATGAAATTTTTCAAGCTGGCCAATATGGTGATAAAGAAGAAAGTGAGCTAATTAATGAAGTTGCAGATGAATTTGAAGATATGGGAATTAATGTTGATGCTACAGCAGTATTAGCAGCTCAATTAGAATTATTTGGACAAACTATATTAACACCGATTTATTGGACAAAGTATCAAAGATTACCACATAATTTAGATACTGAAGATTTTTTAGTTACTAAAAGTGCAAATAAAGAAATATTTATTGGAGCTGTATTAGAAGAAATAGCATATATTTTTAATTTGATAGGAACCACTGCATTATATCGGGAGAATAGTACAGGTAATACAAATAATGTAGATGATTAGTTTTTATATTTTTTATATAGCATGTTTAGTATTTTGAGTATAATACCATATAGTATATATTACTATAAAAATAAGTATATATTTATAGTAATATATACTATAATACTAATAATGGATAAGTGTAGGAGATAGATAGGACTAGAATATATCCTGCTGATATATAAAGTGAGGGATAAGAAATGACATTAAATATAATTGATATAGCCAAATTAGCAGGCGTATCAAAATCTACAGTTTCAAGATACTTAAATAATGGCTATGTTGGAGCAGAATCCAGGGAAAAAATAAAGAAGGTAATTGATGAGACTGGTTTTATGCCACAAAGTTATGCTAAATCATTAAGGACTGGTAAGACAAACCTTATTGGAGTAATAGTGCCAAAGATATCTACAGAAACAGCACCAAGAGTTGTACAAGGAATCACAGAAGTGTTATCGGAAAATAATTATGATGTACTGATAGCTAACACTAACCTTTCAGTGGAAAAAGAATTTGAATATTTAAATATTTTTAAAAATAATCAAGTAGATGGCGTAATATTCATGGGAACTAAAATAACTCCAAAACATAAGAAGATTATGGATAAGTTAAATGTGCCAATAGTTGTGGTGGCACAGTATATGGATAACTATCCTTGTGTATATCATGATGATTTTAATGCTGCAAAATATATGACAGAGTATCTTATAGGAAAAGGTCATAAGAATATTGGTTTCATAGGGGTTTATGAAGAAGATAGATCTGTTGGTCTTGAGAGAGAAAATGGATATATAGCAGCTTTAAAAGAAAATAATATAGAGATGGATATAGAAAATTTAAAAGTGGGAGATTTCTCTTATGAAAGTGGTTATAAATTAGCTAATGAGCTTATAAATAAAAAGAATACACCAACAGCGATTTTTGCAGTTACGGATAATCTAGCTATAGCTGCCATAGATTGTTTGAAAGATAAAGGTTTAAATATACCAAAGGATGTAGCAGTGGTGAGTATTGGAGATACTAGGATTTCAGAAGTTGTTTCACCAAAATTAACTACAATTCACTATCATTACAAGACATCAGGTAGAAAGAGTGCAGAAATAATTTTGGAATTATTAAAGAGTAGTATAAAAACATCAAAAACTATTAAAAAAAATATTAAGCTTTCATATATACTTATAGAAAGAAATAGTGCATAATGAAATAATAGTAAGACGTAAATTTTATATTTGAAAATATGGGAACGATACCTTGTATTGCAAATTTATTTTGAAACTTATGAAAAGGTTTTACAAAGTGAGATATTGCCAGTTTATACTGGTAAATATTTAATCAGGTATACACCACAGCTTCCATGCTATAGAATTAGGACTTATAGCAACAACAGGATTTAATTGGAGCTGCCATTGGTGGAGCAGCAGCTTGAGCTTATGTAGTAGCTACTAAAGTTCAAATGACAGCAGTTGAAGTTACAGCTTTACCAGCTATAGCTATTACAACTAGTGATACGATGCTAAATTACTGTATAGGATTAGTTATTGCAGGAGCAGTTTCTTTTATTGCTACTTTTATTATGGGAATTAAAGAAGAAGCATAAAATAGTGTCAAAAACAATAAATATTAATATAATATAAATTATGAAGTGATAGAAGTTGTTAGGTTTGTATAGCTTTTATCACTTTTTTTATAAAAATTATCTGTTAATCTTTGATACTGTTGTTAAAGAAAATAGTATTTGTAGACGAAAAATTATAATATGAGAGATTGATTTATAATGAGTGTTATGGAATTATATAAGAGGGGAAAAGGTGGAGTAGAAGAATGAAAAAGTATGTTCTAGGAAATGTACTAAGATTATTTATTTATATTCTTAATGGAACAGATGAAGAATTATTTCTACACGGTCACAGAGTTGCATACATATTATTAAAATATTTACAAGAACAAGGCAAATACAGTGAAGATGAAATAAATCAAATGGTGCAAATAGCCATTTTACATGATATTGGCGCTTGTAAATTAGAAGAAAAATTTAAACATGATAAATCTGTAACAGCAGATTTGAGTAATCATTCAGTATTCGGATATATATTTTTAGAAAATTACACTGTTTATTCTACAGATATGGCTGAGATATGTTTATATCATCATCTTCCGTATGATAAATATTCTTTAATAAGTATTAGATATAAAGAAATAGCTATTTTGTTTAATATATTAAATGATATTGATAATATATATATAAACGGGCTTAGTTTAAACATGGGAAAATTATTAAGCCATATTGATGAAGAGTTTACTATAGAAGTTTGTAATATTTTTTCAAAAATAAATGAAGATGATATTTTATATAAGAAGATAAGCAGTGGAGAATATTTGAGTGAACTTTATAATTATTTAGACACTATAGAAATATCAAAAGAAGAGTTAGAGCAGTTTATCAAGATGATAATACAATGTAATAATTTTAGAAGTAGAGGTACATTAGAACACTCTATAACTGTAGAAGTAATTACGTATAATTTATATAAGCTTTTAGGAATAGTAAGAGAAGATATGGATACTATTTTACTTTCAGCTTTTTGTCATGATTTAGGGAAGTTATTTACTCCTATAGAAATATTAGAAAAGTCAGATAAATTAACTTATGAAGAAATGGAAATAATGAAAGAACATGTTATATATACAGGTATGATTTTAAAGGAACTTGGATTGGAATATGTAGGAAGAATAGCAGAAATGCATCATGAAAAGTTAGATGGAACTGGGTATCCATATGGGCTTAAAGATGAAGAAATACCTATGGAAGCTAAGATATTGGCAGTAGCTGATATTTCAAGTGCATTAATGGAAAAGAGATCTTATAAAGAAAAGTTCTCTAAAGATAAAACTCTTAATATATTAAAAGCTATGGCAGATGATAATAAAATTGATAAAAATATAGTAAATAAAGTTATAGAGAACTATGATTATCTTGTAGAGATATGTGAAAAAGTAAGAAAGAAAAATAACTCTAAGTATAATGACTTAATTAGAAAATATAATGAAATAAATAATCAATATGAGGAACTTTGTAGAGATAAAACTGAAAGTTGACAATAAATTTTAAATGAATTATAATTAAATCCTAATAAGAAACTTATTAGGATTTAAAACTTAATATGGATGGTAAGTAAGCTATCATATCATATTACTACATGGGGGCGTTTTGGCTTCGACGGGGGTAAGATGGGTTTGATAAGCGAGCCGAGGCAAGCATGTCACCTCGATAATAAAGTATGCATTAAATATAAACGCAGAAGATAATTTTGCATTAGCAGCTTAATTTAACGCTGCTCATCAGCCCTGTGTGCCCACGCATAGGATTACTGGTGTCATTAAAGTGGGGAACGAAGTTTAGCAAAGCTTTGAGCTAAAGGGGTATTTATGAAGCTAGGGAATCAGGAGTTTGTTTGTGAGCGAACTGAGGACCGAAATTTTATTCACAAACTACGCTCGTAGAAAGTCAGACTGGTCTGCTTTCGGACATGGGTTCGACACCCATCGCCTCCACCACAATAAGCCGTGAAAATTTTTCACGGCTTATTTCTTGTATAAAGAAAACCCTTGCTATGAAAAGGTGTTTAGAAAAGCTTTAGTTGGATTATCAAAATATTGACCGAATATGTATATGATGGTAGAATGACGTGTAAAAATAATAGGTAAACTCTTTAGAGTAGCTTTTTTTATATCAACTTAATGTACTTATGAAACAATAAATTACTTTGGGGGAGAAATATGCACAGAAGAAAACTATCAGCCTTAATTATGTTAGCAACCACTTTTAACTTTTCAGCACAAACTATAGATGTTTTTGCTAGTGAGATAAAAGAAGACATCAAATTATCTAGAAGTATATCAAATGAAGAAAATGGAAATATACAATTAAATCAATCTAAAGTAAGTAAGTTTGATTTACTTAATAGTAGTTATTTAGAAGAGTATAATAAAGCTTTTAAATTAGATAATTCTAAAATAATTTCAATAACTAATAACGGAGGACAATATTCATCATCAAACATATATAAAGCTATTGATGGAAACTTTAGTACTCATTGGGAAACAGGAAAAGTTAACAGTGAAACCTTTGAAAATGAAGTAATACTTACACTAGATGAAGTAACGAAATTAAATAGAATAGTATATGGTGCAAGACAAGATGGTGCCAAAGGTAAAGGTTTTGCTGAAGAATTTGAAATATACTCTTCACTTACAGACAATGGAGATGATTTCACTTTAGTAAGCCAAGGAAAATATACAGATTCTACTAGAGATATAGTAGAAATAGAATTTGAAGAAACAGAATTTAAAAGAGTAAAATTTAAATTCAAAAAAGCTAATCAAAATTGGGCATCTGCCTCAGAGTTTATGCTTTATAAAAAGGATACACTATCTGAAATAATAAATAATATTTTTACAGATGGTACAATGACAAAGTTAAAAGATGAATATAACAATATAGATGTAATAAATAATTTAGAAGCGGAACTTAATAATCATCCTTTAAAAGAACAATTAGTATATTATATAGATTTAGCAAAAGAAATTTTAAAAGGTGATAAAGATTACTCAGATAGAACATTTACACTGACACAATATGGTGATACACATGCAAAAGCAAGAAATCAATTAAAAATGTCTACTTTTGGTACAGACTTACAATCTACAGGTATAGTGGCAAAACCAGGACAAGTATTTAGAGTTTTTGTTGATGCAGAAGACGGGGCACCACTTCCCAAAATTGCATTTACTCAGCAAGAAGGCAGATTTGGTTACTGGAAACAAGAGTATCAATTACAAAAGGGTATGAATGTTATAACAGTACCTGAAATATATAGTGACTCATGGAGTATGAAATCTACAAAGGGTGGAGCAGTATATTTAATAAACAAATATACACCTGAACAACAAGGAAAAGCCCCAGTTGTACGTATAGAAGGTGGAGAATTCTTCCCATCATTCAAACCAGGAGATGATAAAGAAAAATTCTTAAAATTATTAAAAGAATATAAAGAAAAGCTAGATAAAGATCCTGAAAATACAGTTGATATATATGAATTCAGTACAAAAAGAGTATTATACACAGGAACTGCAAAAGCAGCATATCAAGTATATGTAAATGAAAACGTAGATGTTGAAGAAAGTGTAGATGTTTGGAATAAGAAATTCCAAGAAGCATTTGATTTTGCTGGATTAAAAGATGATACTAGCGATCCAGATAATGATTCTACAAATGTTAGAACAGCAGTAAGGTTAATGCAACCTTATGGTGCAGCTTATGCATATACTGATCATATAGGTATTCAAAGACATATACAAGAAATTGTATTAAGAACTGATGAAAGTAGTATAAACAGTGTACTTTGGGGAATGCTTCATGAAGCCGGACACCAAATGGATATAAAGGCAAGAGAGTGGGGCGAAGTTACTAATAATATGTGGGCAAACAATGCTTATATAAAAAATGGATTAAATGATAGAGTAGAATATGATAAATTATATGAGTATTTAGCACCAGAGAAATCATTAAAAACGTACGAAGAATTAGATTATTCTGAAAAACTAGGAATGTTCTGGCAACTACAAATAAAGAAAAATACTTATTGGCCAGAGTTAGAAGCATTATATAGAAAGAGAAAACCTAATCCTAGCACTACACAAGAAAAGCAAGATTTATTTGCTGAATATTCATCAGAAATTATAGGTATGAATTTAAGTAATTATTTTGACAAATATGGATTTAAATTATCAGATGAATGTAAAAATAGATTAAAAGAGAAATATTCAAATGTAGGACAAAAAATATGGTATTTAAATACTAGTGCTATGAATTATGAAGGAAATGGATTTGAAAACAAAGATACTTCTTTAGAAGTTTCATTATCAAAATCAAATTCTGGAATAAAACTAAGCATGAGTATTGCTAGTGAAGCAAAAGATGACTTCCTTGGTTATGAAATAGTGAAAAATGGAAAAGTGATAGGGTTTACTACATCTGGAACTTATACAGATTCAGAGGCAACTAATACAAATGAAAATATAAATTATGAAGTAATACCTTATGCAAAAAATTTATCAACAGGTGATAAAGTACAAATAAATTCATTAACACCAAGCATAAGTATTCAACAAGAAACTATAACATTAAATTTAAATGAAGAATTTAATGCTATGGATTATGTTAAAGGATTTACTCACTCAGGAAGTGACATAACATCAAAAGTTAAATTTGAAAGTAATGTAGATACTACTAAGCATGGAAACTATCAAGTTAAATATACAGTAGAAGATAATGATGTAACTTTTAATAAAATATTAAATGTAAAAGTAGTAAGTGACTATGATTATTTATCAGATTTTGAGTGGAAATCTGTATCAACAGCATGGGGGACTCCAAGAAGAAACTCTAATATACAAGGTAGAGTAAATGGAAATATAAAAACATTTGAAAAAGGTTTTGGAATACATGCTAATGGTAAAATAACTTATGATTTATCAGATAAAGAATATGATACATTTGAGGCATTACTTGGAGTTGATCAATCATCAATACAACCAAATAATAATTCAAGTATCAAATTTAAAATAATAGCAGATGGTAAAGTTTTAGCATCTACAGATGTTTTAGGATATTATGACAACATGGCTTATGTAAATGTTCCTGTATCAGGTGTTAAAGAGCTTGTAATTGAAGTTTCTGATGCTGAAAATGGAAATACAGCAGACCATGGACTAATAGCTAATCCAAAATTAACTACAAATAATGCTAAACCAAAAATTATAGCAGAAAATAAAAACTTAAAACTTGGACAAGATTTCAATCCAAGAGAAGGTGTTGAAGCAATTGATGTGGAAGATGGAAATTTAACATCAAAAATTGAAATTGAATCAAATAGTTTTGAAAAAGATAAAATAGGAAAATTTGAAGTTGTATATAAAGTAACTGATAAAGATAACAATGTAACAAGTAAAAAAATATATGTTACAGTATCTGAAGATTATACAGTTACAAAATCTAAGTATGGGCAGTTCTCAAATTTAGATGGATATAACGAAGAGTTTAAATTACCTATAGTATCTGCAAAAAATAATGCAGGAAATTACGGAAACAGTGTAATAGGTAATGCAATAGATGGAAAAATAAATACTCATTGGGAGACAAACTCTCCAAATAATAGTTCATTTAAAAATGAAGTAACATTTGATTTAGGTGAAGTTCAAGAAATAAGCAAGATGGCATATGCATCAAGACGTGACGGAAATAACAAAGGTTTTGCTACTGAATTTGAAATATATGTATCAGAAAGAGAATCAGGAGATGATTTCTATTTAGCAGGACAAGGCTCATATTCTGGAGCAATAAGCGATACTGTTGAATTTAATATGAGCAAAGTAAATGCAAGAAGAGTGAAGTTTAAATTTGTAAAAGCAAGTGGAGAATGGGCAAGCTTCGGTGAAGTGGCATTTTATAAAGAAGATAAATTAGCAGATAAAATGGCTGGTTTATTTACAGATGAAAACAAAACAGAAGTAGCACAAAGCTATAATACTTTAGAAAAATTAGAAGCTTTAAGAGAAGAAGTTAAAAATCATCCAGCATATGAATTATTCAAAGTTGAATTGGATAACGCTGAAAAAATAATAAAAGCTAAATTCCCAACTTTAACATTTGAAGAATTTACAATGATTGAGAAAAATACTGAATTAAATTTAATGGATGGAGTAGTTGCAAGTGATCAAGAAGATGGCAACATAACTTCAAATATAGTAGTAAATGATGGTGGATTTTCACCAAACAAAGTAGGAACATACAAAATAACATACACAGTAACTGATAGTGATTCAAATATAACTACAAAGGAAAGAACAATAGTAGTTTATGGTCAAAGCAAATATTTATCAGATATGAATTGGGAGTCAGCTACAACTGGATGGAGAAGTGTTGTTAAAGATATGGCAGTTGGCTCAACTAGTAAGATTAAACTTAACGTAGATGGAACTGTTAAAACTTTTGATAAAGGTATTGGTGCTGCAACAAATGCTAAAATAGTATATAATTTAGATGGAAATTACAACTATTTTACAACATATGTGGGAACAGATAAAAACTATAACTTAGGAAGTACAACAATAAGATTTAGAATACTTGCTGATGGAAAAGAAGTTTATACTTCTGATGTAATAAAAACAAATACTCCTGCAGAATATGTAAGATTAGATGTTACAGGAGTTAAAGAACTTACTTTAATTGCTGATGATGTAGATGGAAACTTAGTAGGAGATTTTGCATCTTGGGCAGATACTAAATTATATAAAAATTATTCAAAACCAGTAATAGAAGGTAAAGATTTAGCAGTATTTAATGTAAATGAGGAAGTAGATTTACTTCAAGGAATAACAGCAACTGATTATGAAGATGGAAACTTAACTTCTAAAATAAATGTAAAAACAGATTATGAAAAAGGAAAAGTTGGAATATTTGATGTTGTATATTCTGTAACAGACAGTGATAACTTAACAACTGAATTTACAAGAAAAGTAGCAATTACAGATGAAGAAACTTATGTATCTGATTTAGAATGGAAATCAGCAACAATAGGTTCAGGGGCTATAGGTAAAGATAAATCAGTAAGACAACAACCTATAAAACTTTTAAATGAAAATGGAACTTATGATACTTTTAAAAAGGGTATAGGAACTCATTCTTATTCAGAAATAGTATATGATTCAACAGGATATGATATATTTGATACTTGGGTAGGTCTTGATGAATTTGTATCAAATCAAAGTGCATCAAGTGTTATATTTAAGGTTTATGTAGATGGTAAATTAAAAGCAGAAACTGATGTTATGAAATCAAATTCACCAAAACAACGTTTAATGGTAGATGTTAGAAACTCTAATGAAGTTAAATTAGTAGTAGATTCAGCAACTAATGGTATTACTTGGGATCATGCAGACTGGGCAGAGGCAAGATTTAGAAATATAGCAAAATTTAATACAGCTAAATTAGAAGAAGTTTTAACAAAAGCTGAAAATATAAATTTAAATAATTATACTCAAGAATCTATTGAAAGATTAGAAAATGCAATAAATGTTGGTAAAGAAGCTTTAGGTTCAGCTAATCAAGAAACAATAGACAAAGCTATTGAAAAATTAAAAGAAGCTATGGATTCATTAGTAGAAGTTAATTTAAATGAAACAGTGCAAATAAAAGATGAATTTTTAAAAGCTAGTATACAAAAAGAACTTGGAATATCAGGTGAAATAACAGTTGGACAAATGAGAAAGTTTACTTCACTAAAAGTATCACAAGTAGAAAGCTTAGAAGGGTTACAACATGCCATAAACTTAGAATCATTAGATATAGACTATAATGAAATAAGAGATTTATCACCACTTAAAAATCTTAAAAAATTAAAAGATTTAAAAGCAAATGTTTTAGGTGGATTAATGCCAGGGAGTATTTATTCAAAAGATAATAAAGCAACTGTAAACTTAGATGTTATAAATAGAAATGGTGAAAAATTATTACCAAAATCAGTAATAGTGAAGCATAATAAAACACATGAATATACTACTTTAGATATAAAAGATTGTGTAGATGAAAATGGAGTTGTAACAATAGATACTACAAATTTTGACTCATATATATATACAATTACTTTAGTATATGAAGATGAAGTTGATAATTATACATCACAATTTATGTTTATGCTTGATAATAGATAATAATATATAGAATAGTAAAATTAATTATTTTTAATATGCACTTTGACTGTTTTTAGGCTTTTTCAGTGTTTATGCACATCTCTTAGTTGAATTTTTACTAGGGGGTGTGCATTTTTATGCAAATGGTGCTGGAGTAGGGGGTTTAATGTCTTTTGCAGCACTTTATAGTTTAGGAGCTGTAGGTTTGGCAGGAGATGTTAAAGTAAAACAGAAGAAAAATGAATATGTGAATAATCATATTCCATATGCACATATGTAATAATCATCCTCAGCATTATAAGTCATATCGTCTCTCTTACTAATATCATTTTTAAATTTTTTACTTTTTGACTTTTTGTGTTCAAAATATTTACATAAGACCAAAGTAGCACAAGACATTTTTGTACTATTTAATTCTTTTTATACTTTATATTATAATTTATCAATAAAAAATATAATATAAATATGAAAATATTGACGAAATAAGGCGAAAATGATAATATAATTCAAGTGATAATAAAAATCAATAAAAAAAGAAGGGGGAATATCAGATATGATACTAAATAAATTAATAAAAAAATCAGTATTAATGAGCATGATAATAGGAAGTGTAGCACTTATAGGGTGTGGAACACAAACAAATGAAGAAAAAGTAAAAAGCGAAAATCAAATAGTAGTAGAACATAAATTAGGAACTACAACTTTAAATGATACTTCTAAAAAAGTAGCAGTATTAGAATTATCATTTTTAGATTCACTTTATAACTTAGGAGTAAATCCAGTAGCTATAGCTGACGATGGAGAGCAAACTAAAGTAACAGATATAACAAATGGAGAATCAATAGAATACGTATCAGTTGGAAATCGTAAAGAACCAAATTTAGAAGAACTAAGTACATTAGATTTAGATTTAATAATAGCAGATACAACTAGACATAGCAAAATATATGAAGATTTAAGCAAAATAGCACCAACAATAGTATTAGATAGTATTGGATCAAGCTATGATGAATACATAAAGAACTTTGAAACTATAGCAAAAATAGTTGGAAAAGAAGATAAAGCAAAGACTAAGATAGAAGAAACAGAAAAATTATTATCAGATGTTAAAGCAAAAGCACAAGAAAAATTAGGAGATAAAAAAATATTAACAGTATCACCTAAAAATGATGAATACACAGCACATACTTCAACTTCATTTGTAGGACAAGTTTTGGAAAAAGCAGGATTTGTTAATGCAATTGAAAATAATGATAAAGAAGTATCATTATCTTTAGAACAATTGGTAGAAATCAATCCAGATATAATGGTATATATGAGAGAAGATATAGATAAAACTATATACAAAGAATGGAAAGATACAGAATTATATAAATCATTAAAAGCGATACAAAATGGAGATGTATATACAACGATAGCAAGAGGTCCTTGGACACAATATAGAGGATTTATATCAATAAATACATTAACTAAAGAAATGTCACAATGGCTATTAGATAATAATTAAATGATAGGATGGTGATGCAAGTGAAGTCTATAAATAAAAATAAATTTTTAATATTTTCAACTATAGGTATATTAGCAATAGGGGTATTTTTATTAATAGACATTTTAATAGGAATGAGTGATATAGGCTTTAAGGATATTATAAGTGCTATTTTTGATTATAGTGGAAGTAAAGAGGATTTAATAATAACAACTATTAGACTTCCACGTGTATTATTATGTATATTAGTTGGAGCATCTATGGCTATTTCTGGATTAATTATGCAAAACTTAACTAGAAATCCACTTGCATCATCTCAAGTTTTAGGAATAAATGCAGGAGCTACTTTATCAGTAGTTATAGTAATGGTATTTTTTCCTGCATTAGGATATAAAACAAAAATATTAGCATCTTTTTTGGGAGCAGGATTTGTAGGGGTAACTGTTCAAACAATAGGAAGAATTAGAAATTTATCACCATTAAAAGTAACATTAGTAGGAATAAGTATACAGTTATTTTTAAGCTCCATAACAAAATTTATAATGCTATTTAATGATAGTAAAACATCAGATTTACTGTTTTGGATGATTGGAGGAGTTCATCATGCTCAAATTACACATATAGTGGAGTTATTACCATGTTTTATTATATCAATACTTTTAATAATTAAAATATCAAATTCAATGGATACATTAAAAATGGGGGATGCCATAGCAATTAGCTTAGGAGAAAATATTAAAGTAATAAAAAGTATAGCAACTATAGTAGTAATTTTACTATCCAGTTCTTCTGTAGCAATAGCAGGACCAATATCATTTATAGGATTAATAACTCCTCATATAGTAATTAAGCTAGGAGCAAGAAATTTTAGAGAAAGTTTTATATTATGCGGTATATATGGAGCCAATTTGCTTTTATTATCAGATATAATATCTAAAATTTTAAAGTATCCTTATGAATCACCAGTAGGAATAGTAACAGCTTTTATGGGAGCAGTTTTTTATATAATACTAGCTAATAAAGAAATGAAAAGAGGTGGAGTAAGTGAAAAGTAAAAATACATTAATATTTACTATAAATATAATAATGTTAGTGCTTGTATCTTTTATAAGCTTACTCTTTGGAAGTAAGATATTAAATATAACAGATGTATTTAATGCAATATTTAATAATTCAACTTCAAAATACTCTTTCATTATTTTTGAATATAGAATACCTAGATTATTAATATGTATAATGGTAGGTATGAGTTTAGCTGTAGCAGGGGCTATTTTTCAAGGGGTACTTAGAAATGCACTTGCATCTACTGATGTACTTGGGATAGGAAAAGGAGCAGGCTTTTTTGCTTGTATGGCAATAAGTCTAGGTTTAAAAGAGCCTATATCCTTATGGGCTATGGTTGGAGGGCTTTTAGCAGGAACTATTATTTATATACTAACTAAAAAAACAAATTTCAAAAATACTAGTATAGTAATAATGGGAATAGCTATAAGTGCATTATTTGATGCAGGAATACAATACTTAAATATAAGCAATTCAGAAAATATACAAACTATTCTTTTATGGTTAACGGGAAGTGTATGGGGAAGATATTGGAATGAAGTAAAAGTACTAACACCTTATGTAGTAATATTTATTCCATTAGCTATAGTATTAGCACATAAAGTAGATATATTATCATTAGGTGATAATATAGCTATTAATTTGGGTGAAAAGGTAAGTTTATTAAAAGTTGGTTTATTATTAATAGGAATAATACTTACAACTAGTAGTGTAAGTGTAAGTGGAACTATAGGATTTGTAGGACTTGTAGCACCACATATAGCAAAAAATTTAGTTGGATATAAACATATTTTAGTTATTCCATTAAGTGGTTTAATTGGAGCAATACTTTTAATTACAGCAGATATTATAGGAAGAACTATAATTGCACCAAGTGAAATTCCAGTAGGAATAGTAACAGCTATAATAGGAGCACCTTATTTCTTATATTTGTTATTAAGAAAAAAATCTAATTAGAAAGGTAGTAATTATAATGAGCTTAGATATAAAAAACTTAGTTTTAGGATATGAGGACAAAATAATAGTTAATAACATTGATATATCTATTTCAAAAGGTGAAATTACCATTTTAATTGGAGCAAATGGTTGTGGAAAATCTACTTTACTTAGTGGAATGAGTAGACTATTAATTCCTAAGGAAGGAAATGTATTTTTAGAAGGAAAATCAATACATGATTATAAACCTAAAGAATTAGCTAAAAAGTTAGCAATTTTACCGCAGGGACCAATAGCACCAGAAGGTATAACAGTAAAGGAACTTTGTTATTTTGGAAGAAATCCATATAAAAGTTTATTTGGAGGAAGATCAAAAGAAGATGAAGAAATAGTAAATTGGGCTATTGAGGTAACTGGACTTAAGGAATTTGAAGATAGGAAATTAGATTCATTATCTGGTGGACAAAGACAACGTGCATGGATTGCAATGTCATTAACTCAAGATACAGATATATTGTTATTAGATGAACCTACAACTTATTTAGATTTAGCATATCAAATAGAAATTTTAGAGTTACTAAAAGATTTAAATAAAAAGACTAAAAAAACAATAGTTATAGTAATACATGAATTGAATCAAGCTGCTAGATATGCAGATAATCTTGTTTGTATGAAAAATGGGAAGATATATTCAAAAGGTAAAGTACATGATATATTTAATGAAACAATGTTAAAAGATGTATTTGGTATAGATAGTATAGTAATTCCTGATCCTATTACTAATAGACCAATGTGTATTCCAAGATAGCAATATTTAAATGTGAGTATTACATCACTTCTATACATGAAACCCACAAAAATCATGATTTTTGTGGGTTTATTTTATAGACACAAGGTAATCTAAAATACATTGGTAAGTAAATTTATTTTTTTATTAATAAAATAAGAAAAAAAGAAGATATTCAAAGTAAAAATGATTATATTCATGAAAAATTAGAAAAAGTTCAAAATAAAACTGCATTTTTATTGGATTATGGGTTTAATTCTAATAATTTATCAGTAAGTGAAGAAACTATAGGGAAAGTAATAGCTGGAATGGTGTTAGTATAAAGTAGTGGATACATTAAGACGAACTAAGTAAAATAATATTTAGTTAAGAAATGATGTGTCCATTATGGGAAAGGGCAGAAGATATTACATATATTCATACTAGTAGGGATGGTTGGTGCTATTTAGCTTCAGTTCTTGACTTACATTCTAAAAAAATAATTGGCTACGCTTTCGGTAAAAGAATGATTAATTAGAAAGTTATAATAAGTAACTGCAAGGTAAAGTTAGAAAGTTTTATGATGATGAATATAGATATAAATTGTGGAATGAAAACTTAGATATAGGAAACATAAATCAATATTTTAAAAACTTAATTCTATTTTATTATAAGAAAATTATTGTAATAATATATATGAGATTTAAGAAATCGATTTCTAAAGTTTAATTAAACAGGTATTGTAGATTTTATTATAAATATAGAGGTGAAATTTTGAGTACAGTAATAAACAAACAAATTAATGAAAATAGTGAGATTTCTGTAAAAACTTTATTAAATTATAGCTCAGGAAGCTTAGGAAATAATATGATATATGCATTAATTAATTCTTATTTTTTAATTTTTTTAACTGATAAATTTGGAATAGGTGCAGCGGCAATAGGTACATTATTTTTAGTGGCAAGAATTATAGATGCAATAACAGATCCAATAATGGGTATTATAGTTGATAATACTAATACAAAATTAGGAAAAAGTAGACCTTATTTATTTGTTGTTCCTATATTTATGGGAGTTGCAACAATAATGTGTTTTTCATCACCTGACTTAAGTTATAGTAATAAGATAATATGGATGTATGTTTCATATATCTTATGGGGAATAAGCTTTACGGCTATGGATATACCGTATTGGTCACTATCTGCAAATATTACAAGGTCTTCTCAAGGGAAAACTAAAATTGTTACAGCAGCAAGAACAGTAGCATATGTAGGTAACTTTATAGTATTATCACTTACTATACCACTTGTATCAATTCTTGGAAGCTGGACCAAGGTAGCTATAATTTATGTTTGTTTTGCTACTGTTTTTACTTGGATTACTGCTTTTAGAGTTAAAGAACTTACCAATAATAGCCATAAAAAAGAAAAGCAAGGCGTAAAACAATTTATAAATTTATTAAAATCAAACAAGCCTTTAAGAATAGTTCTATTATCAATGTTAGTATTAGAGTTAAGCGGTTCAATAAAAAGTACAATATTGATATATTATGTAAAGTATAACTTTAATTCAGAAATGATGATACCAGTAGTAAGCTCTATTGGTATGGCTGCAAGTATAGTGGGAGGAATAATTTCTCCGTATATATCAAGTAAATTAGGAAAGAAAAAAACTGCTCTATTAGGATTATTAGCTAGTGCAGTAGGGTCACTTATGGTATTTTTCCTATCATATTCTTCTTTACATTTACTAATACTTATAAACTTTATAAGTGGAATTTTTGATGGAGCAGGGTATATTACTTTAACATCTATGGTTGCTGATTGCGTTGAATACGGAGAATGGAAAACGGGAAAGAGATCAGAAGGAATGATATTCTCTATAAATATATTTAAAAGTAAAATTGCCAGTGCAATTGGTGGTTCTGTATGCGGATATATTTTAGCTTATATCGGTTATAATGCTAATTCATCTCAATCTACATTTACACTAAACGGAATTCACTTAATACAAAGTATAATTCCATGTATATTTGTAGTAATAAGCTTCTTATTATTAAGAAGATATAATTTATCTGAAGCAGAATATGATGCAATAGTTGATGACTTAAAAAATGGTGTTACAAGAATAAGCCAATAGAAATTTAATAAAAGTAGAAATGAAGTTTATCAAATTAAACTTCATTTCTACTTTTTGTATTTTATTCATTATTCACTTTATTATTTCTATAATTTAATGGCGACATTGAAAAATATCTTGAAAAAGTTTTTGAAAATAATAAAGAGTCACTATAGCCTACATTATTTGCAACTTCGCTTATAGGGAGCTTAGTATTTTTCAATAAAAGTGTTGCTTTATACATTCTAAGATTTATAAGATATTTTTGTGGAGAAATCTTAAGATTTTTTATAAACATTTTATATAAATAACTTCTACTTAAGTTTACATGTTCAGCAATTTCAGTAACAGTTATACTATTCATATAGTTGGAATTAATAAAATTAATAGCATCTTGAATATATTTATGTATCTCTTTATCTTTATATTCAAAAGGTTTAGGAAACTCTCTTATGAGTTCATATAATAATGAACAAAGTTCATTTAATAATAATATATCATCAGAATTGGATGGATTATAATTTTTTGATATCTCACACATATTTAATATTATACATGGTATTTTTGAATTTTCCTTGCAAGTAGCAACATTAGAATCAATAATAGAAGTTCTATTTAAATATTCACCAGTTTTTGAACCACTAAAACCTATCCAGCAATACTCCCAAGGATTATCAATAGAAGCCATATATTCAACATCCATACCTTTTAATAATATAAATATATCTCCTTCTTTTAAATTATATATTTTATCATTAAGCTTAAATGTTCCGTATCCTCTAATTACATAATGTATAACAGAATTTTTTAACACTTCATACTTATATCCAAATCCAGGAATACCCTGCTCTATTCCACATTCATCTAAGTTAAGTTCAAAATTTTCTTTTGTATATTTTTTCCAAAGTATTTGCATGTATGTATATCACCTCTATATAAAAAAAATTCACAGGAAACATTATACCATATTTAGGAAACCTATGAATATTCTAAAGTAATAATTAATATATTAATATTTTATTATAGAAACATATATAAAATACGTATTAAAAAATAAAATATATGAAACATTATTCCATAATGCTGAAAAATATATTGGGAGGATAAAAATGTTATTACTAAATGAATACCATGAAGATATTTCTAAACTGCATGTAAATATGATGCAAAGAAGGAGTTATTATGTTCCGTTTGTAGATACGAATGAAGCTATTACTATTAAGGACAGAAATAAACAAAATAACTTTTTTTTACTTAATGGCAAATGGCAGTTTAGATATTTTAATACATTACAATCAATTAAAGAATTTGAGAATATTAATGAAATAATTCTTTTAGATACAATAGAGGTGCCTTCTGTTTGGCAAGTAAATGGATATGATTATAATCAATATACTAATGTAAAATATCCTATTCCTTATAATCCACCTTTTGTTCCTAAAAAGAATCCATGTGGAGTTTATAAAAAAGAGTTTGACTTTGAAGTACTTCCTGAAGAATATGATTATAATATAAATTTTGAAGGGGTTGATTCTTGCTTTTACTTTTACGTAAATGGAGATTTTGTTGGGTATAGTCAGATATCTCATGGAATATCTGAGTTTGATATTACAAAGTTCTTAGTAAATGGTAAAAATACAATTACAGTACTAGTTCTAAAATGGTGTGATGGTACTTATTTTGAAGATCAAGATAGATTTAGAATGTCAGGTATTTTTAGAGATGTATATATATTAAAAAGAGCAAAATCAAGAGTTGTAGATTATAAAATAACTCCTACTGTTGATGTATCAGCTAAAGAAGGAAAATTAGATGTTGAGATTCTTTCTACTATTGGTAATCCAACTATTAACTATAGTTTACTTAATCCTAATAATGAAGTTATATCATCTGGCAATATAGATAATAATAAAATACAAATAGACATTAATGATATAGAACTTTGGAGTGCTGAATCACCTATTCTATATACATTATTAATAAAAACAGAAAATGAAGTTATAAAAGAAAGAATAGGTATGAGAGAAGTTAAAATAGAAAATTCTGTTTTAAAAATTAATAACGTACCTGTAAAACTAAAAGGTGTTAATCACCATGATTCTGATCCTGTTAAAGGGTATGTAGTTAATCATGATGATTTGCTTGTAGACTTAAAATTAATGAAGGAATGTAATATTAACTCTATAAGAACTTCACATTATCCTAAAGCTCCAATTTTTTATGAGTTATGTGATGAATATGGATTTTATGTTATGAGTGAAGCTGATATTGAAGCTCATGGTGTTGTTGAGTTATACGGCTTAGGATATTTAGATAATTATAATATGATAGCTGATGATGTAACTTATAGAGATGTTATTGTTGATAGAATTGATTCTTCTATAGTTCCGTTTAGAAATAGATCTTGCATCTTTATGTGGTCACTTGGAAATGAATCAGGATTTGGAATTAACTTTGAAATTGGAGCCAAATATTCTAAAGAGCTAGATTCTTCACGTCCAATACATTATGAAGGAGCATATTACGCAAATAAAGAAAGAAAAAATGACTTTAGCAATCTTGATGTTATTAGTCGTATGTATCCAAGTATAGATGAAATCAATGAGTATTTTGAAAAAGGTATAGACAAGCCATTTTTATTATGTGAATATGCACATGCAATGGGAAATGGGCCTGGAGGATTAATTGAATATGATGAATTACTGCAAAATCATGATGAATTTGCAGGGGTATATGTTTGGGAATGGTGTGACCATGCTATTGTTATGAATGAAAATAAAAATGGCAAAAAAGCATATGGCTATGGGGGAGACTTTGGAGAAGAAAATCATGATGGAAACTTCTGCGTTGATGGTTTAGTTTATCCTGATAGAAGACCTCATACTGGGTTACTAGAATATAAGAATATTAACAGACCTATAAGAGCATTAGAATTTAATCAAACTAATAAAAAAGTTAAGTTTAAAAATATGCTTGATTTTAAAGATGCTAGTGAATTATTAGATGTTACTTATAAAATATGCGTAGATGGTGAACTTATCTTATTAGAAAAATTAGAATTAGAAAATTTAAGTGCAAAAGAAGAAAAATGGTATGATTTAAATATACCAAAATTACCTGTTGGAATTACTACTATATTGTTTGAGTATAGTATAAAATTTGATAATTCTCTTTGTAGAAAAGGTATTACATTAGGTCATGATCAATTTATTATAGAAACTGAATCAAAAAATATAGACTCTGTGAATAAATTAATAGAAATTAGTAATAATGAAGAAAAGTTTTGTATAGAAGAAAAAGTTAATACAATAAAAATCACAAGTTTAAATTTTAATTTTGTATACAATAAAAATACAGCAACATTTGATTATATTGAATCACTAGGAGAAGTATTTGTAGATAATCCAATGGAATTTTCTATTTGGAGATCACCTACAGATAATGATAGAAAAATTAAAAATCTTTGGATTGAGGCTGGTTTTAATCAAATTACGCCATATGTATATAATACTGAAATTAAAGAGTTTTCAAATAAAGTGGACATAGTTAGTTTCTTAAGCTTACTTCCAATATATAGAGAAAAAGTACTTGATGTTAAGGTAACATGGAGCATTTATTCATCTGGTTTAATTAAATGTGATATTAAAGCTAATAAAAATATGAAAACTCCTTATTTACCACGTTTTGGAGTGAAATTTAAATTAAATAAATCATATGAAGATGTAAGCTATTTTGGTTTTGGTCCATATGAAAATTATATAGATAAAAATTCAAGTTGCTACTTAGGAAGATTTAATTCAACAGTTTCTGAAATGCATGAAGACTATATAAAACCTCAAGAAAATGGAAGTCATCATTTCTGTAGAGAAGTATCCGTTAAGAATGATTGTGGAAAGATATATGTTTTATCTGAAAATGATTTTGCATTTAATGTCTCACATTTTTCTGTTGAGCAATTAACTAATACAAATCATAACTTTGATTTAAATGAAGAAGATTCAACTTATTTAATTGTTGATTATAAGCAAAGTGGTATTGGTTCAAATAGTTGTGGTCCTGATTTACCTGAAAAGTATAGACTTAATGAAGAAGATTTTTCATATGATTTTTATTTAAAATTTGTAAGAACAAATAAACTTTAAGCACAACCGGATTTAACTAAAAATATTCTAGGCTATAAGTGTTACGCTTAGTTTACACAACAAAACCCACCAAATTCATAATTTTGAATTTGCGTGGGTTTATTTAAAAAATGTTAAATGTATTTAGTAAGTGAAATCTTGTATAAATATATTTAACGTTTTTTATTTTTTTATGCTAATTTTTAAATTTATGTATCTTAATTAGAAAATTACAAATAATACATAATATTTAATAAGGTAATATGAAAAGGGAGGAAAAAAACAAGTGCATTTAACAGACAGAGAAAGAGAAAAACTTATGATTGTTGTTGCTGCAGATGTTGCAAGGAGAAGAAAAGAGAAAGGCTTAAAGCTAAATTATCCTGAATCTGTAGCGTTAATTACTAATGAGCTTTTAGAGGGTGCTAGAGAAGGTAGAGAAGTAAAAGATTTAATGGACTATGGTACAAAAATTTTAAGTAAAAGCGATGTAATGGAAGGTATACCTGAAATGATTCATACAGTTCAAGTTGAAGCAACATTTCCAGATGGGACTAAATTAGTTACAGTACATGATCCAATACGTTAAGAAAGGAGATAGACATAATTGATACCTGGAGAATTTATTATAAAAGAAGGAACTATAGAATATAACAAAGGAAAAGAAGCAATAAAACTTGGGGTGATAAATACCGGTGATAGACCTATACAAATAGGTTCTCACTATCATTTTTACGAAGTAAATGATTACTTAAAGTTTGATAGAGAAAAAGCTTATGGAAAGAGATTAGACATTCCGTCTGGTACTGCAGTTAGATTTGAACCTGGAGATAAAAAAGAAATAAATTTAATAGATATTGGTGGAGTTAGAAGAGTTTACGGTTTGCGTAATTTAGTTGACGGATACTTAGATGGAAGGAGAGTAAAAGAATAATGAGTTTTGAAATTGATAGACATCGTTATTTAGAATTATTTGGACCAACAAAGGGAGATAAAATAAGGCTAGGAGATACAGATTTAATTATTGAAATTGAAAAAGATTATACAGGATATGGTGATGAGTGTAAATTTGGAGGTGGTAAGGTTTTAAGAGATGGAATGGGACAAAATGCAATTGAAAGCAGAGAAAATCCTATGGTTGCAGACCTTATCATTACAGGAGCTACTGTTGTAGATTATACAGGAATATATAAAGCTGATATTGGTATTCGTGATGGAAAGATTTTAGCTATTGGCAAAGGTGGCAATCCGTATACTATGGATGATGTGGATTTTATAGTAGCACCAAGTACAGAAGCATTGGCTGGAGAAGGGAGGATAATAACTGCAGGGGGGATAGATACTCATGTACATTATATAAGTCCAGATGTTGTTAATGCTGCATTGGAAGGTGGAATAACAACACTTATAGGAGGAGGAACAGGTCCTGTTGATGGAACTAATGCTGTTACTTCAACACCAGGCAAGTGGAATATTCATCGTATGTTACAATCAGCAGAAAATTTTCCTATAAATCTTGGTTTTTTAGGAAAAGGTAGTGGAGCAAATATAAGGGTTACAGCAGAGCAAATTGAAGCAGGAGCTTGTGGACTTAAGGTGCATGAAGACTGGGGAGCAACAAGATCTGCAATAGATTACTCTCTAAAAACAGCCGATGAATATGATGTTCAAGTTGCAATACACACTGATACTTTAAATGAAGGTGGATTTGTAGAACATACAATTGAAGCAATTGCAGGAAGAACAATTCATACATATCATACTGAAGGAGCAGGTGGTGGCCATGCACCAGATTTGTTAAAAGTAGCTTCTAAACTTAATGTAATACCAGCATCAACTAATCCAACTAAACCTTTTACTATAAATACAATTGCAGAACATTTAGATATGTTAATGGTATGTCATCACTTAGATCCTAAAGTTCCAGAAGATATTGCATTTGCAGATTCTAGAATAAGACATCAAACAATTGCAGCGGAAGATATATTACAAGATATGGGTGTATTTAGTATTATGAGTTCTGACGCAATGGCTATGGGAAGAATAGGTGAAGTTATTACTAGAACATGGCAGACTGCAAGTAAGATGAAAAGACAAAGAGGAATATTAGAAGGTGACTCTGAAGAAAATGATAACAATAGAGTGAGAAGATATATTGCAAAATATACAATAAATCCAGCATTAGCACAAGGAATATCACAATATGTAGGTTCCATAGAAGTAGGGAAAATGGCAGATTTAGTACTTTGGGATACACAATTCTTTGGTGTAAAACCACATCTGGTAATTAAAGGTGGTATGGTAAATAAATCAATAATAGGAGAAGCAAATGCATCTATTCCAACGTGTCAGCCAGAATTTTATAGAGATTGTTTTGCTGCATATGGAAAAGCAAAATATCCAACTTCTGCAACTTTTGTTTCTAAATACGCATATGAGCATGGCATAAAAGAAGAATTAGGATTACAAAAGTTAGTATTACCAGTAGGCGGAATAAGAAATTTAACAAAGAAAGATATGAAATTAAATAATGCAACTCCAAAGCTTGGTGTTGATCCAGAAACTTATGATGTCACTGTAGATGGAGAGTTAATAACTTGTGAACCAGCAAAAGAATTACCATTGGCACAAAGATACTTCTTATTCTAAGTTTAAAAATAAATTTAATATAATTTTTAAATCTTATAGGAGGGATTGAGAAATGATTTTTCATGAGATAATAGGAAATATTAATGAAATAGATGATTTAAATGGATATCATGTTGAAACAATATATTTAAATAGTGAAGATATGCTTAAAAGAATTTTAAGAGTAACTTCAGACCATAACAGAGAGTATGGAATAACATTAGATAATAACGAAAAATTAAAAGATGGTGATATTCTTTATAATGAAGATAAGAAACTTATAGTTGTGAAAGCTAATAGTGAAGATGTGTTAATTATTAAACCTTCAAGTATAACTGAAATGGGAGTAATAGCACACGCTTTAGGAAATAGGCATCTTCAAGCACAATTTGAAGATGATAAAATGATAATCCAATATGATAGGTTAGTAGAAGAAGAATTAAAAAGAGATAATGTTAATTATTCAAGAGAAAATATAACTTTAAAAAAGGCGTTTAAACATGTTGAATTTGCACACACACACTAAAAGTAATGAAGATAATATTATAAATGTATTGCGTGTTATTCAAATATGTGACTCTAACTTTCCTATAGGTTCCTTTAATCATTCATATGGTATGGAGAGTTATTTGAGAAATAACAAGATTACAAATGCAGAAAGTTTAAAAGAATACCTTGATGTGTTTTTAAACAATGTATTTATTTATAGTGATGGATTGGCAATTAGGATGTTGTATGAATATTTGAATAAGAATGAATGGGAGAAAATTTTAGAACTTGATAGAATGCTTACAGTTCAAACCATAGCTAAAGAAACTAGAAATGGATCAAAGCTTATAGCCAGCAGAATGATTAAATTATTTCTTGATTTATATGATAGTGATATTTTAAAAGAGTATGAAGAAAAAATTAATGAAAAGAAGGCGTTTGGGAATCCTGCTATAGTTTTTGGATTACTTATGTATTCTTTAAATTTTAATGAAGAAGAAACTATAGTTTTTCATATGTATAGTACAATTTCAACGCTTATTCAAAATGGTGTTAGGGCTATACCATTAGGACAAAAAGATGGTCAGATAATTCTAAAAAAATGCAGTGAGAGTCTTAAAGTTTTATATCAAAAGATTAAAAACTTAGATTATAGTTTTTTTGGAGCAAGTATTCCAGGCATTGAATTAGCTCAGATAAATCATGAAATATTAGAGTTTAGATTATTTATGTCTTAAACATTGAAAAAATAAAGTATTACAATTAGTTATATGATAAAGGGTGAGATATATGAAAAAACCAGTAATAATAGGGGTAGGTGGGCCTGTTGGAAGTGGAAAAACTTTATTAATAGAAAGAATAACTCGATTAGTTAAGGATGAATATAAGTGTGCAGTTATTACCAATGATATTTATACAAAAGAAGATGCTAAATTTTTAGTTAATAATTCTGTATTAAGTGAAGATAGAGTTATTGGAGTAGAGACAGGTGGATGCCCACACACAGCAATAAGAGAAGATGCATCAATGAATTTTGCTGCTATAGAAGAAATGAAAAGGAGATTTAATGATTTAGATATTATTTTTTTAGAAAGTGGTGGAGATAATTTAGCGGCAACATTTAGTCCAGATTTAGTGGATTTTTCTATTTACATAATTGATGTGGCACAAGGAGAAAAGATTCCAAGAAAAGCAGGGCAAGGAATGATAAAGAGTGATTTATTTATCATTAATAAAATAGATTTAGCTCCTTATGTTGGAGCAGATTTAGACGTTATGAGAAGAGATACATTAACCTTTAGAAAGGAAAAGACTTTTATATTTACTAATTTAAAAAAGGATGAAGGTGTAAATGAAGTCTTGTTGTGGATTAAAAAGAATTGTTTATTAGAAGGAATTAATTAATATGAGTAATAGTAAGTATGCAGGAGAATTTGAAATAGTATTAGAGAAAAAGAATGAAAAAACTGTTATAAGTGAAAAAAGATTTAATGGGTTAATAAAATTATCACCAACTATTCATCTTGATAGTGAAAAAATTTCAACCTATTTTATAGTTGGTCTTGGAGGAGGATATATTGAAGGTGAAAAATATAAATACAGCATTAATCTAAAGGAAGATACAAGATCAATTATAACAACACAAGCTTCTACAAAAGTATATAAATGTGTACATGGAGAGAAAGTTGAACAAGAAACGTTAATAAATTTACATAAAAATAGCATCTTAGAGTATATAACAGATAGTGTAATACTTTATAAAGATGCAATTTATAAGCAGGTAAACAATATTTATATGGATGAAAGTTCAACACTAATATATAGTGATGGAATTACATCAGGATGGTCAAAAGAAGGAGAAAAATTTCAATATAGTAGTGTTCAGTTGAAAACAAAAGTATATGTAAATAATAAAATAGTTCTATTAGATAATTTATTAATAAATCCAAGAAAAGATGATGTTACTAAATTAGGTTTTTTTGAAGGCTATGAAAATTTTGGAACATTACTTGTAATAAATAAAAATATTAATGTGGAAATTCTTGAGAATTTAAGAAATAATATTAATAATTTAAATTTGCCAATTTATTTTGGAATATCAGAACTTGAAGTAAGTGGATTTGTATTAAGAGTTTTGGGGAATTTGACTCAAAATATAGAGAGTGCAATAAAGTTATGTCATAACTTTATAAGAAAGAAATTTTTAAATTCTAGAGAGTTATCTATACGTAAATATTAGTAAGATAGGTTGTGAATACAGATGCTAGGAATAGTTTTAATCAATAATGTTATTAGCAGGTTGTATAATATAGATGAAAAATCAGCTAGAATTAAAATAAAAAGCTCATAATTTCTCCACAATTGTTTTGTAAACTTAAGAAGTAAACTGATTAAGGAGTGTGATTTATATGGATGATATACCTTTAGAAAATAATGAAATAAAAATATTAAATAGGATAAGTAGTTCATATATGGCACAATGTTTTAAATTTAAATAACCTTACTAATTTACTTGTGTATATATGAACTCTAAAGGAGGAAATTATGGCACAAGAATTATTAAGAGCAGTTCAAGAAAACAAAATGAGTGAATTAAGTCAACATTTAGATAAAAAATCTAAACAAAAGATGGATACTATTGAGAAAAGTGAACAACCATATTTAAAAACTTCAGTTTGGACATTAGCAAAAAATAGAATAATATGGCTTTTAATATTAATGATATCAGCAACAGTTACTGGAGCAATAATTCAAGGTTTTGAAGATGTTCTTCAATCTGTAGTTATATTAGCATCATTTATTCCAATGCTTATGGATACTGGTGGAAATTCAGGTTCTCAATCATCTACGTTGATTATAAGAGGATTAGCACTTGGAGAAATAACAACAAAAGATACTTTTAAAGTAATATTTAAAGAATTTAAAGTAAGTATAGTTGTTGCTAGTATTTTATCAGTGGTGAATTTTTTGAGATTATATTTCTTTACTAGCGCAGGATTCATGATTTCACTTACAGTATGTGCAAGTTTATTTTTCACTGTAGTATTAGCAAAAGTTGTAGGCGGAATTTTACCTATAATATCAAAAAAATTAAACTTAGACCCAGCAATAATGGCAAGTCCTCTTATTACAACAGTAGTAGATGCTTTTGCATTAATTGTTTACTTTGCTTTTGCAAAACTACTTTTAGGAATATAATAGTTATAAAAAGTTGTCTTTAAGATATATTTAAGGGCAACTTTTTAAATGTTATAAAAAATAGTTATAAAATAAAAGAAAAAACTTTTTGGAGGGTAACAATGACTAATATATTAATAGTTGATGATGAAGAAAAAATATGTGAATTTATAAAGGCTTTTTTAGATAATGAAGGATATTATGCAGATGTTGCTTATGATGGTAAAAGTGCTATAGATAAAATAAATTCAAAAAAATATGATTTAATAATATTAGATAGAATGCTTCCATATGTGAGTGGGGAAGAAATATGTAAATATATAAGAAGTAAATCAGAAGTTCCTATAATTATGTTAACAGCTAAAATTGAAGATGAAGATAAGATTGATGGATTTAATTTAGGATGTGATGATTATATTTGTAAGCCTTTTAATATAAGTGAATTAGTATTAAGAGTTAAAGCAGTTTTGAAAAGATGTAATATTACTAGTTATGACAATGAAATAATAAAGTATGGGGAAGAATTAGAAGTAAATACTTCCACTCATGAAGTTAAGGTTAAGGGAAAAGAAGTTATATTAACAAATACTGAATATAAAATATTACTTACATTAATAAATAATCCTAAAAAAATATATTCAAGAGAAAAGTTACTAGAAAGTACTATTGAGGGATATTATGAAAAAGGTGATCGAGCTATAGACAGCCATATAAAAAATTTAAGACAAAAAATAGAAGAGGATTCAAGGAATCCTAAAATAATTCAAACTGTTTATGGGGTAGGATATAGGTTTGGATTACAAAAGTAAATTAAAGTCAATAAATAGCAAACTTATAATATCTTTCACACTTATTATGATTGTAACAATTTTATCAATAAAGTTGTTTGTTAATACAATTTTTAAAGATTCTTTTGAAAAGTATGTTGATGATAGCAATAAAGTAGAAGTAAATCACTTAATTGAATTTGACTTAAAAAACCTATATACAAATGAAAGTTGGAACACTGAGTTTATAGAGAATTTAGGAATAGAAGCCATTAGAAAAGGTATTGCAATTGAAATATATGATAAAAATGATAATAAGGTATGGAGTGTATTTGAAGATGAAAAAGTATTATCAGATAAAACTTTAAATGATATAAGCAAAAATATGAAAAGTATAGAAAAGCAATGGGATAATTATTTTGAAGAGTTAAAAGTTGATATTAATGATGATGAGAGGAATATTTTAGTGGGGTATGCGTATATAGGTCATTATGCATCTACTTATTATATGGAAAATGATGTTGAATTTTTTAATGCTATAAATAGGATTATAATTATAATAGGAGTTATTTCAATATCCAGTATTATAATAATTTCAATAATAATATCCAGATCAATAGCTAAACCTATCTCTAAGGTTTCAAAAATGACAAAATATATAGGTGAGGGAAATTATAAAAATAAATTAAATTACAAGAGTAATATAATGGAAATTGATGATTTAATAAATTCTATAAATAAGTTATCCAATGAGTTAAATGATCAAGAAAATTTAAGAAAGCAATTAACTGGTGATATAGCTCATGAACTAAGGACACCACTTACAAGTATAAAAGGTCATTTAGATGCAATTATTGTAGGGATTTGGGAGCCAACTAATGAAAGGCTTAATAGTATAAATGAAGAAGTAAAAAGAATTACAAATCTTGTTGATGAATTAAGAAAGTTAGCTAAATTTGATAGTGGAAAAGATAATTTAAATAAAGAAATAGTTAATTTGAAAAATTACATAAAATCTATTGCTTATAATTATGAAGGTAAAGCTTTGGAAAAAAATATAGTAATTAAATATCAATTAGAAAATATAGAGGCATTAATTGATAAAGAAAAATTTGCTCAAGTAATTATAAATATATTATCTAATGCTATTAAATATAATAATGGAAATAATGCGATATATATTAAAGTTTTTAAGAAAAATAATAGTATCAATATAAGTATTAAAGATAGTGGAATTGGTATACCAAAAAGTGAATACAAGAATATATTTGAACGTTTTTATAGATTAGATAAATCAAGAGGTGCTAATGAGAAAGGAGCTGGAGTAGGACTTACAATAGCAAAATCAATAGTAAATGCTCATGGAGGAGAAATAGAAGTTTATAGTGAAATTAATAAGGGTTCTGAATTTATAATAAGTTTACCAAGTTAAAATATTATATAAAAATTGAATATGTAAGTTTATAACCTAAACATAATATGGGGTATAATGAGCTTGATAACCGAGTCCAGGTAAGCATAGCATAAAGATTATTAACGAGTGGTTAAAAATTAACTATAGAAAAATATTCAGATATTGTTAGACTTAACGAATATAAAAATATTGAGTATATATAGTTTAAATTATAAGAAAGGGGGCTATATATCAAAATATAAATTATATTTTGATATATAGTAATTAATCATATGAAAAAATATAGTAAAAAAGTATTAGCAGCATCAAGTGTAATTACAGTTTTGGCTAACAATATAACTATAGCTAATGCCTCAGAATTAATTACAAGTAATGATGAATTTAATAAAAGTGTTTTATTAGAGAATCATCAAAGTACTGGGAAAAAAATATATGTTAAACAAATTCATGATGGAGTAGAAAATGGATCTGAAAGTAATCCATATAAAAGTTTTAGTACTGCTTATGAACAAGCAAAGGACGGAGATACAATTGTTTTAAATGGAAATGTAACTATTCTTGGGCAAGGAAGTGATGGAGCAGCTCCATTTATATGTAAAAAGAATATTACTATTGAAGGTATGGAAGGAACAGATGCTACATTAAACTCTAGAACTTCATTTCAATTAGAAGCGGATGTTGTACTTAAAAATTTTGCATGGTCTTTTCCAGGAGTGTCTGTAGATAATAGAGGAATATTTTTAAATGGTCATAAGTTAGTTATGAATAATGTTTCAGTTGAAAGTTCAACAGAAAAGAGTTGGCCAACAGTATATGGTAGTTCATCGGAAAGTATAAATAATAATGATTCAGAATTAGTAGTAGATAATACAACAGGAAAAAATACTATTTTTGAAAATATTTATACTGGAAGTTATACAGGGAATTATACTGGAAATGTAACATTAAAGCTAAATAGTGGAGTTAAAATATTAGAAGATATTTATGCCAATGGAGTAAATGGTGGTGTAAATGGAAATATTAATATTAGTATTGGAAATATTTTTGCTAATAGTTTTAAGAAAGCAAGTAATCTTGGGCAAGCTAATTTAACTTTAAATAACTATAATGGTATGGCTGGAACAACTATTTTAGGTTTTAAAGACATTACATTAAACAATAGTAGTATTAAAATAAATGATGAATCTAATTTTGATGAAGTTAATGGAAGTTTAAGTTTATTAGGAGATAGTAAATTAGATATATCATCTAAAACAAATACATTAGATATTAAAGGTGACCTTTTAGGTGAAAATTCATCAAAGATAATTTTTTCTAAAAGTGGATCAATCAATGTAGAAGGTGCATTAAATGGAACACTTGAATTAAGAACAGAGGGAAATGATGCACAAACTTCAGGAATGATATTAGTAGATCATAAATATATTTCTGCATCTAATAATTCTACTGGACAAGTAATGTTTAAGCCATATTGGAATCAAACAATGTATGAATTAAAGTGTGAAAATGCTGATAATAAAAAACAATGGATTACTAGAGTTACAGATAAGCCTAAATTAGATAAAGTGGAAATAAAAGGAGAAAATAGAATTGATTTAAGTAATTATAGAGAAGAAGTTTATAATTTAGTATTTAAAGATATAAATGATAATTTACTAGAATACACTCCAATATTTGATTATAAAATTTTAGGGGTAGATGGACAGGAAGTATCAGAAGATGATATGTATTTTGAAGTTTTAGAAATGCAAAATGAAATGATTATTGGAATAGATAATCCAAACTTACCTGTAGGAGATTATAAAATTATACTTACAGATACTTTAACTGGTAAAGAATTTATTTATGTAATTAAATTGTATAATAATGAAGAGTCAGTTGTTACATTTGATTTTAATGGTGGTCATCAAAAAGATAACGTAGATATAAATAAAGCCTATTTTTCAGTAGGAAAAGATACATTAATAAATAAAATTGATGATCCAATAAGAAATGGGTATACATTTGAAGGTTGGTATACAGATACAAACTTTACAACTGAATGGGATTTTGAAAATGATAGTGTAAAGGAAGATGACATAACACTATATGCAAAGTGGACAAAAAATAGCTATGATGTAGTATTTAACTCACAAGGTGGAAGTGAGGTAAAAGGACAAAGCGCTAAATTTGATGAAAAGATTGAAAAACCACAAGAACCAACAAAAGTTGGATATACATTTGCTGGATGGTATAAAGAAGAGCAATGCGAAAATCCTTGGGACTTCGAAACAGATAAAGTACCAGCGCATAATGTAACACTATATGCAAAGTGGATTTTAAATTCTACAGAACTAAATCATGCACCAACAATAAAAGCAGAAGATAAAGTATTACAGGTTGGAGATGAATTTAACCCATTAGCAGGAGTTACAGCAGAAGATGATGAAGATGGAAAAATCGTATTAACTGAAGCAAATATAATAAAGAATACAGTAAATATGAAAGAAGCAGGAACATATGAAGTTACATATAAAATAACAGATAGTAAAGGTGCATCAGCAGTTAAGACAATAACAGTAACAGTAAATCCAAGGATTGAACAGTTAAATAAAGTACCAACAATAAAAGCAGAAGATAAAGTATTACAGGTTGGAGATGAATTTAATCCATTAGCAGGAGTTACAGCAGAAGATGATGAAGATGGAAAAATCGTATTAACTGAAGCAAATATAATAAAGAATACAGTAAATATGAAAGAAGCAGGAACATATGAAGTTACATATAAA
>ERZ827498.399-NODE-399-length-59217-cov-4.990822_pt1 | contig 59217 bp, 63 predicted proteins | sample MGYA00519865_ERZ827498 | MGnify/ENA primary metagenome ERZ827498 (study PRJEB31778, sample SAMEA3449328) | human gut metagenome | biome: human gut; feature: human-associated habitat; material: faeces | place: United Kingdom | collected 2010/2012 ...
CCAGGGCGATTGGTATCCCCGGCCCCTGTCCCCTGCCCCCAATTTCGGAAAAACTGGCCGCCATCCACAGGAAGGAACAATCCCGTGGGGTTAGCGGAATCAGGGCGAAATTGGCCCAGATGGGCCGCCTGATACTTCTCATCGGCATCCCAGGGCATGACCATGCCGTCAAATCCGCCCGCTTCGTACTTTTCACCGAACTCCGGCGCATCCTCGAAGGCGATAAAATCGCCGTTGATCCAGGCATGGCGATCCGGCAACGTGGTAGAGCAATGATAGCGGGGCGCACCGATCTTCAGCTTCCGCAGGAAGTCCAACTCGGCAATGAGGTCGGAAACCTGCTGGGCGTACAGATCCCCCACCAGCTCCCAGCCCACACCGTCATAGACCAGGGTGTAGGTGCGCCCGGCAATCACGGCTCCGGCACCGATGGCCGCACCGCCGAAAAAGATGCCCTTGGGCCCTGTGCCGCTAACATTGAGAGTCGGAGATTTCGCGGTATTGGTGTAGGCGAACTTCAGCACCACGACGGCGCCGACCTTGAGCAGAAAGTTGCTGACCGTCACGGTTTTCGCCACAGTCGCCCCGGCCGTGGAACAAAGGGCATAACGGGAGAGATCGGCGCTACCGTCGAACTGCACGCCGTCGATGGTGCGTTTCGTCGACAGCTTCGCGACCGATGCCGGCAGCTTGTGGACATGATCCTCACGCGCGTAGTTTTTCGACGTGCCGACCGCTGCCGCCTCAGCGAGATTCTTGGGCGCGGCGGTCGCGGCGGTGTACGTCGTATTCGTATCGACATCACCCACCAGCTCATAACTCGAGCCGTCATACACGAAACGATATGTACGGTTGGCCGCCAGATAACCAGCGGAAATGGCCGTATTGCGGTACTTGATGGGCTTGGCGCCGGTGCCGTTGACGTTGAGCGTGGGGTTGCTGGCCGTATTGGTGACAGTGAAACGAACAGTCACCTCAGCGCCCGTCTGGAGTTTGAAACCGGAGAGCGACACGACCTTAGCCGCCGTACCTGCGGCGGTTGAGCAGGTACCGTAAGACGGCGGGATGATATCCCCCCGGAGCAGGGGGCCAGCGCCCTTGTTTTCAAAAAGACGACGGAAAATTCCGGGAAACGACATGGCTGACCTCCTACTTGCAGCGGACCAGGATGTCCCGATCCGTAGCAATCTCGATGTTCCAGGTTATCTGTGTGCTGGTCTGGCCCTGACTGCCGACCTCGGCGTACTGCTCGCCGATCATGCAGGCGACGCCGTCCAGATAAACCTCCAGCGCCACACTGCCCACCTCATACTGCGGCACCGTGAACTGCGTGCCGGCCGCGATGGCTGCCGAGCGGCTCCCGGCAAGGGAGCGCAGCTCGGCAGCCTGGGCCACGCGGAGGGAGTCCGGCAGCATACCGATTTTGTTACCTTTGGCATCCTTGATGATATACGACACAGGACTCCCTCCCTGCCCCCTAGACGGCGGCCTTTTCGAAGACGATGCCGTTGGGGTTCATATCCGCGGGGATCTCGCCGCCATTCTCGATGATGGCCACCATACGGCCGGAGTAGTAGGTCTTGCCGTTGATGATCGCGGTATCACCGGTGGCGGAGATGCCGTTGAGGACGTCGGCATTGGCGTGCTCGTGGGCCTTGGCCATAGCGGCTTCAACGCCTTCCTTGCCCTGGATGTCGGTCCACTTGACGACCAGATCCATGCTTTCGGCTTCGGCGATCTTCACCCACCGTGCGCCGTCGTAGATGTACTGGGCAGCACCGGAGGTAACGGTCGCATCAGCCGTGGCATCCTTGACCCAGCACAGGTCCCCCTGCTTCGGGCTCTCCAGACCGTCACGGGCAGCGATGTCGTTGACGATATGGCAGGGGACCTTGCCGCTGATAGCGGTTTGCAGCGAGGCGAGCTTGGTTTCGACATTGCTGCCATCGTTCGTCTTGACCTGTTCAGCGGTGGTTTCGGGCAGGATGGTGTTCTTCTGTGCGTCAAGCAGTTTAACCTTAATGAGTTCAGCCATGAGTTTTCTCCTTACTCATGAGAGGGTTTGTCGATATAGGCCACGTTCGCGGCCACGTCCTCGAGGCGTGTCTCCAGCGCGTCTACGCGCTCGGCGATGCCCTCCGGCACCTCCACGCCCTCCAGCTTCGGCTGGATGCTGTAGGCCCGCACCAGCACCCGCATCTCGCTCCCGGCCGGAGCAGCGAAAAGCAGGCGGATCGCGGTCGATTCCAGCGCGTCAGCCGAAGAAATTTCCTCATACTGCTGGCCCGGATAGCAGGCCACGCCATCCCAAAACACATCCAGCAGATGCTCTCCGGGGAGGTAGGCCACCCCCTCCGGCAGAGTGAGCGTGCCGCCGTCCTCCACGGCCTCATCCAGCGTCCAGACGGCCTCCCGGGGATGACGCAGATCCTCCACCACGCCCGCGATCTGGAGCAGCTCCAGCCGCGAGGCATAGCCGCTCTCGCTGACGATGATCTGCACCTCGGCCGTGCCGGACATGATGACCGGCACGGAAAGCTCGTGCGTGGTTGCCTGACCCAGCACGCTTTTGGCCTTGTAGAACGGGGCGTGGTTGCCGTAGGCGAACAGCACAGGCTTGCCGCCCTCTTCCAGCGGCTCGGCCCAGACGCCGAACTCGCGTATCCAGAAACCGCCCTCCGTGGCCGGGATGACGATGTGCGCCCAGCAGACGTTGGGGTCCTCCGCATCCTGGCTCAGGCTGTCGATGGGGCGGCGGTAAACCTCGTGCACGAGATCCACGGCCCCGTCGGCGGGCACGGGGACCTCGCCGTTGCCGTCGCCCACCGCGATGACGCTGAGGCGGATGGGCTTGCCGGCAGCGTGGGCCGCGGCCTCCAGCACGGCCCCGGCTTTGGTGAGCAGGCAGTAATACTCAGGGGTGTCGGTGGCGACACCGGGGACGGTCTGGGTATCCTCCAGACCGCCGGGAACAGTGGCTAGGGTTTGGGGCATACGATACTCCGGCTTTGTGAGATGATGGCAAACGCGATGCGCCCGCGCAGGGCAGGGACAGGCCGGGGCGGCGTCCAGGGCCGGATGACGCTCCGGGAGTAGCGCGTGCTGCCCAGCCCCACATGGACGCGTCCGGACGGCACCGGCTTGGGGGGAAACCAGAGACGCACCCGGTTCATGGTCCGCATGATCCCGGCCACAGCGATGCTGACAGGCAGGGGCCGGGTGGTGACGGTCTCCAGACAGTCCAGCCAGCTGCGGACGTTTTTGTGGTCAAAGATCAGCCGCATGGCGTCGGTCACACCGGTCTCATCCAGACCGGCATCGCTGACATCGAGGCGCACGCGAAAAAAGTACGGACGCCCCTCATACTCCCACCACTGGCGGATGACCGTGGGCAGGCGCAGGGCCGTCTCCAGCGCCGTGCGCACAGCCCAGGGAGTGCCCCGGCGCCGGTGCAGCAGCAGGCTGCCCGCGATGAGCTCGCGCTTGGCGGCCAGATCCACAGCCGCCTCGTAGCCCTCCACATGGAGCTGCCATGCCAGCAGGTCCAGCACAGGCTCCGGGAGGCGGGCCAGACCGCCGGACAGCTCCGACAGTCTGGCCAGAGGCGGAAGCATGGCCACGGGCTCCACAAAGCCCGTGTCATGCGCAAGGCGGGCGTACAGCAGCACACCCGGGATGGCGCGCGTCGTCGCATCCAGCACGGTGTCCAGCGCGGCAGCGGCGGCGCGGATGGAGGCATCGCCGCTCAGGGAATCGGGCAGCAGCTCGCGGAAGGGCGTAGTTCCAAGTCGGCGGGCCATCACTCATCCTCCAGCCCGCCGAACAGCAGGGAAATATCGGTCTCGCGGGCCACCTGCGTGGCCTCCAGTGCACGAAAGGCCGGGGAATCCAGCTCCACGCGCTTGGCTCCGGCGGCCTGCACGGCGGCGATGAGCCGCGTGGGGTTGATGTCGCGACCGGGCTGGGAGCGCTGCCACAGCCGCCAGTCCTCAACAGCCTGGGCCACGGCGGCCGTCACCCCGGAGAGCAGCACGGCATCGCTGCGGCGCAGATACCAGCGCCCGGACACGGCATAGTCCACGGTCTCAGGCGCGGCCACATCCACCCTGTCGGTGAGGGGCCGCACGGTCTCGTCGGACAGGGCCTCGCGCACCATCGAGATCATGGCCTCGTCCGGCAGCTCGCCACCGGCCAGCACAAAGCGCACGTCCACCACGCCCGGCTCCGGTGAGGTGACGGACACGGCCCCGATGTCGGCGCTCACGGCCAGCACGCGGGCCTCGTAAGCACCGGTGCTGCCCGCCACGGTGTACGTCTCCGGGGCAAGGCGGATGCGCTCGCGCAGGCGCTCATCATCCTCGATGTCGGCTCCCTCCACCGACGTGGTGGTGTTGCTGACGCTCACCACATAGGGAATGGGGTCCACCAGCTGCGTCACCTGCCCAGGCACGAGGCCCGTGGCCTGCGCGCCGGAGGTGGTACACAGGGCCGCCACGTCCACCTGCAGCTCACCGGCGGCGATCTCGCTGTCCGACACGGTAGCGAAAGCGATCTGGCCGTCCATCGTAGCCACGCGCGTGCCCTCCGGGATGGGCACGGCAAAGCCCAGGGGCTCGCCCAGCACAAAGCGCAGGCTCAGACGGGCGGACTGCGCCGGGATGCGGGCCACGCCCATGAGCGCGCCCAGATGGTCGAGGTGCGCGCCCTGGGCATAGGCCAGCAGGCCCTGCTGCCCGGCCAAGTTGAGCAGCAGGTTCTGGACGGACAGCACATAGGCCAGGGCCTCCAGAAAAAGGCGTACCGGATCGCCGGGCTGGAGGCTCACGCCGGTCAGACCTTCGTAGGTGGTCAGGATGGATGCCTCGATGTCGGCCGCGGACAGGGGCGCGAAGCTCACGGAAGGCAGGGCGCGCAGATCGACGCTACTGGAAATCGCCACGGTACTCCTCCCTGATCTCGACGGTCACGCGGGGGATGAGCTGGCCCTCCACCGCATCATTGCTGGAAAACGAGATGTCCCGCACCCGGATGCGCGGCACATAGCGCTCCAGCTGCTGGCCGATCTCGGCCACCATGTACTGCATGGCCTCGCCCATCGGCCTGTCCACATGATCCCAGCTGAGGCCGAAATCACGATCCAGCGGCACGGAGCCCTTGCGCGTGGCCAGCACCATGCGGATCTCCTGCGCCAGACCGGCCAGACCGGTGGCGCCGATCTGGATGTTCTGGCGCTGCGCCATGTCCACGGTGAGCGTGATGGGGGGCATCAGTTGTACTCCTGCAGGGCCAGCTGGACCTCGGCGGAAAGCGTCACGCCGTAGTGCAGCTGGCGGTGGGTGATCTCGTAGGATTTCAGCACATACAGGCCGTAGTATTTCAGGCCGATGACAAGGGGCATCTCATCGCCGCCGGCTGCCATGCTCTCCAGCAGGCGCAGGCGCAGGCCCACAGTGGAGACGGGCGTCAGGGGCACGATCTGCACGGTCAGCGAGACGGGGTCCAAGTTGCGGCCTGTGTGCTGCAAACAGGGGATGCCGGACAGCACCCGATGTTCGGCATAGACCTGCTCGCGCGAAAATTTGAGGTCGCGGAAGGTACTGACCTCCAGTTCTGTCACGGTGAACGGGAACGTGCCCAAAAGCCCCTGATACATCAGTGCGGCTCCCCTGTCTGACCGCCGTGCGGGCAGTCGTGGACGTGATGCAGGAAGGAAACGCCCTCCACGATGATGTCGCCATGCTCCAGCCGGAACGTGCCCTGCATGGTCGCCTGGGTCGTGCCGCCACCGGTGCCGCCCAGCTGCATGGCCGGAGCCATGAGCGTCAGGCTGGCCGCGCTGGAGACGCTGACATCGCCGGTGGCCTCGGCCTGCACGCTGCCGGTGGCCTTTACGGCCACGTCGCCCTGCACCTGGGCCGTGAGCTTGTGCGCGGCCCGGTCGTACTCCAGCACCGTGCCGTCCGAAAATTTCCGGTGCCACTTGTCCCCGCTGGAAACCGGCGGGCTGGCCTTGCCGTACATGGCGCCGACAACGAAGCCCTGCTCCAGCCCGTAGGGCAGGAACAGGCACAACACCTGATCGCCCACGTCGGGCAGGTCATAGGCCAGATCGCCGGAGGCCCGCGGACAGAGTACCGGCAGCCATGCGGAGGACAGGGGCTGCGTCACCGTGTCCCGCAGCTCCACCTGCACGCGCATTTTTTCCGGCTGGCGGGCCGTCACAAAGCCCACGCGGATGGTCTGGGCCAGCACGTCCTGCACATCACTCATGGCAGTACCCCCATAATTCCAGCACCAGCCAGCAGCCACCGGCGGCCACGAACAGCAAGCCCGCTGCCAGCAGCAGAAAAATGGGCCGTATCTCCCGTCTGATCTGTCGCAGATCCTGATCCATGTCCGCCCCCTAGTAGTCCAGCGCCTTGACCAGCTCCACGCTGGTGCGGTAGCCGCTGTCGCGGCCCAGGCTGTGCGTGGCCTGCTGGATCATGTAATCCGTGTCGAAATTGCCCCAGCCCGTGAGGCGCAGCACCGTGCCCGCCCGCAGGCGCGTATCCCCCATGCATTCAAAAGATCCGGTCATCTCCTGACAGTTTTTGGCCCGCAGCTCGGCGATGGCCACGCGCTCGGCCTGCGCCGGATGCTCGATGCGCTTGTTGATGGTCAGCACCCGGCCCGTGGTGGGCGGCAGCTCCGGCTGATAGCTCTTCTCCGTGGTCTCGGAGCTGGCAGCATCGGTGTAGCCCACCACGCACTGCGTGTAGACGCCGTCCAGCGTGCGCTTGAAACCGGCCCGCTCCACGGCCAGTTCGCCGCGCTTGAGTTCCAGGGGCTCCAGCTGGTCGGCCGCCTGCCCGGAGTAGATGACGCAGAGATTTTTCTTCACCGCTACGCGCAGGCCTTGCTCCTTGCAGATGCGCTGGAGAAAGGCCAGGTCGGCTTCCTGCCGCTGCTCCACGCGCCCGAAAACGATCTCCGGAGCTTTGTAGAGCAGATCGAGCCCGGCAGGCCCCACCACGTCCGCCGCCACCGTGGACAGAGGCACGTCGGCCCAGGCCCGCGTTTTTTTCTGCAGCATGAGGCTGGACTTGACCGCCGCCGGCACGCCCTTGATGGTCACCACATCGCCGCCGTCGCGGCTGGTTTCCAGCGTCAGTTCGTCCACCTCAAATTCCCCGCAATCCAGTTCTTCCTCTCCGGGAGCGCGGAAATTGCCGGCCACGATGGTCACGCTGATGGTGTCGCCGTGTTTGGGCAGCCAGTCGCCCTGCCAGAGCCCCTCGCGGTCTTCCAGCGTGAGCTGGAGGTCGTCCAGCTCATCGTCCGCCTTGTCCGTGTAGGAGAGGGACAAGAGGTGCGGCCAAAGATCCATGCTCACGTCCTTGCCCTGGATGCTGATCTCTACCCGTGCGCGGCGCATCACATACGCTCCCACGGCGGCAGGTTGCGCACCCGCTCGGCAGCGGCCTGCTCCGGCACGCTGACGCGCGTCTCCCCGGAGAGCAGCAGCGCGTCCAGCTCATCCACGTTGAGGGCCAGCACATCGCCCATCTGACGCTCACCGGAGAGGCGGGCCAGAGCGATCTGGTCCCATGCCTCGCCCTGACGGCTGATGTAATCAGGCATAGGCCGTCCTCCTGCGGTCTGAGGCGATCTTGTCCAGCGCCCGGCGGATGAGCGCCTCCATGTCCGGCTTGATGCTCTCCAGTACCCGGCGCACCGAGCGCGGGTCGGACGACATGAGCGAAAAATTCTGGGTCAGATCCACCATGATCTGGCCGTTGTTCCCGGCAGCCTGGGCTGTAGAGCCGCCACGACGGGCCAGACGGGCGGGCGTCTGCGGCAGGGCCGTGGGAATGCCCACGCGACCGGCTGCCTGGGTGGCCGTGCCCGCGGTCGTGGACAGGCTGCTGCCCGTGCGGCTGCCCGCCGGGATGAACAGGCTCTGCGGCCGGGAATTGTCCCCGGCCAGCGTGACCACGGTGGTGCCGCCGGCAGCGCGTGAGCCGCTGCCCTTTTTGCCTTTTTTCTTGGCTGCCTTTTCGGCGGCCATAAAATCATTGAAGCTCTGCTTGAAATATTCTTCGTCGCCGCCTCCCCCGGCGGCCAGTCCCTGCAAACTTGCTGAGGCTTTGGTGTCCGGTGCCTTGGGCAAGTCGGGCATTGGGGGCGCCTCGATGGCAGAGGCCTTGTCCGCTGCGGCCTTGGCATTGGGAGCGGCGCTCTGCTCCGCCGCAGCCTTGGCATTGGCAGCCGGCTGTTCCTTTTCGTCATCGCCGCTGAACCAGTCGATGGCCTTGCTGATGCCGCGCTTGGCGCTGCCCAGCACGGGCATCTCGTCGATCTTCTTTCCGATCCAGGTCGCGGCCTCGGCCACGGAATCCATAATTCGCTTGATGATGCCCCACGCCCACTGAAACACGCCCACGATGCCGTTCCAGAGGGAACGAAAAAACGGGCCGACCGTGCTCCAGTTGTCGATGATGAGACCGGCGGCCACGGTCACAGCCGTGAACACCAGCCCCATCGGCCCCAGGGCGAAACGCAGGGCCACGCCCACCAGACGAAGCCCCCCGGAGAGGACGGCCGTCCCGGCGGCGCAAATGCCCTGAACGGCGGCAAAAGCCACGGTCGACAAACGGGCGCCGCGCAGCAGGCCGGTCAGGGCCGAAAGTTTGCCGCCCACGCCGGTCAGGACATCCCGCCACGAAAGCGAGGCCAAAGACGAGGCCCGCTGCCAGAAAGTCAGCGTTCGCGCCCCACCGGCTGCCGTGAGCTGGGCGGCATTCATGCGCAACAGCATGCCGCCGAAGCCGTTGGCCGCCGTGCGCAGCACATTGAGGACGAGCCCCAGGGCCACACCGCCCACCGCCAGCGTGGCCAGACCCGCGCCTGCGCCCATGACCACGCCGGTCAGACGCGGGAAGCGCCGGGCCAGATCGCGGACAACATTGAGGACGGACGCGCCCTTCTCCGCCACAGCGCCGACTACCGGGAGCAGCGCCGTGCCTACCGTGACACCGAGGTTGCGGGCGCTTTGCGTGACCTTGGCCAGCGAGGTGGCCGTGGTCTTCATCCGGTTGGCGTATTCCTGATCCACGGAGCCGGACACATCGCTGTTGGCGATGCTCACCGCCTGGCGCAGGGTCTTGAGTTCCGTCATCAGCGGCGCGATGGCCGCGATGCTTTCTTTCCCAAACAACAGGGTGGAGAGCGCGTTGCGTTCCTCCGGGCGCACACGCTGGAGGGCTTCCAGCACACGCATGACCGCGCCCATAGCGTCGGTCTGCAGCTGCTTCTGCAGCTCGTTGGGGTCGATCTGCAAATATTTGTAGATGGACTTTTGGTTATCCGTCAGCGTGGCGGAACCGGCAGCCAATACATTCACAAAATTTTTCATGGCCGTGCCGGACACGTCGATTTCGGCCCCGGCGGACTTGAAAGCCGTGGCCAGAGCGGCGATGTCCTGGGTGGCGAAGCCGGAGGCCTTGAGCAACGGCCCCATGCGGGTGAAGATCTGGTCGATATCCCCGGCCTCGGCGTTCATCTCGTTGCTCAAAGCATTGATGACGTCCGCCGTGTGGCGCGACTGCTCCGCCGTGAGGCCCATTGCCGCCTGCCATGTGGCCAGCGACTTGCCCGCCTGTTCGGCGCTGACGCCCCAGGCGATGGACATTTTCGTGGCCTGCTCGGCCACGCCCAGCATCTCCTCGCGGGTCTTGCCCAGCCCGGCTTGGGCCGCCGCCGTCATGATGGTCACGACCTCTTCAAAACTCTTGCCGGTACGGTTGGATTGTTCCTGCGCATCGGCAAACAGCTGCTGCATGACCTCTTCCGGCGCATCCATGACCTTGCGCAAGTCGGCGAACACGTCTTCCGCGCTGACGGCCAGCTTGACCGGGATGGCGGCTGTGGCCCCCACAGCCGCCGTGCCCAGCAACCGGCTTTGCAGCTCCTGCCGCTCCGCCTGCAGAGCGCGGGTATTGGCCATGTGCGCCTGGAGGGCGGAACGCGCCGCCCTCGCCTGATCCATGCGCTTGACGAGGCCCGCATAATCCGCTTGCAGATCTTGCAGACTGCCGCTGACTTTTCCGGCCTGCAGGGCAAGGCCCTGCATTTCCTTTTGGTTGAGCTCCAGCTCTGCCGTCAGGTCGAATACCCGGCTTTCCGCCGCCTTGATGCGCGCGGCGAAGCGGGAGGAGGAAGCCCCCGCACTCTCTGCCTGGGCTCGCAGACCGGCCAGTTTGGCTTCCGCCTTCCCCAGCTTCCCGGCCAGACCGGTGAGCCTGGCCCCCTGCTTTTCCAGAGCCGCGCCCAGCTGTCCCACGGGCGTGTTGCCCATCTCGCGGATAGCCTGCGAGACCATGCGCGCCTGGCCGGCGGCATCCTGGAACGCTGTGCGGTAGCTCCCGGCAAGGGTTGCGCCCAGCTTGAAGGAAACGGAAACTTCTTTGGCCATGATACCCTTTATCCGCCGCTGGCCGCCTTTTCGACGGCTGCGGCGGCATCAAGATAGTTTGTGAACACCTCCGGGCTCATGTCCCGGATCTCGGAGCGTGGCCAATGGGTGATCTTGCCCAGGGCCACCATCCCCTGCCTCAGCTCCGCTAGGCCTGTTCCGGCATCCCAGCCGCTTCCGGCGTAGGGTTTTCCTGGGATTCGTCCGTGCCGTTCACGGCGTTGAACGCGGCCCGCAGCTTGAGATAGTCGCCGCTGCTCAGGCCGCGCAGGGCGTCATAGGGGACCCGCACGATGCGGGCCAGCAGGGCCATCTCCGCCGTCAGCGGATTGTTGCCCCTGCGCAGGCCCACAGCGTCCTGCATGGCGTCTTCTTCGTCCCCGATGGTGGACGGACGCACGGTCAGCTCCCACACTTCCTTGCCGCCCACCTGAATGGGGGAGGAAAGGATCACGGTCTGCATACGATTTTCACTCATAGTGTCCTCCTTAGACGTTCAGGCCCATCTGGGCGCGCACCGTGGCCAGCAGATCCGTGCCGTTCACGCGATGGATAAAATTGAGCTTGTCGATGAGCAGCTTTTCCTCGCCATCCAGGAGCACTTCCAGACGGGTCACTTCCAGTTCCTGCTCGTTGCCCTGCTTCTTGCCGGGCTCAAGGCTGCCCAGGGGGAAGCTCTTGGCGCGGCCCACCACGTTGACGCGCAAGGGTACAGAGGTGCGCATGGACGTGGCCGGATCGCTCATCTGTACGGCGGCGTAGCACTCGAACAAATTGGAGCGCGTCCAGTCCAGCATGTTGTAGATTTCGGGATACACGGAATTGAACGACATTTTCAGCGTCATGGATTCCGTCATGCCCAGGGTCGGACTGTCGATCTCGCCGGCAATGCCGGCACCGGACAGGCTTTCCGTCATGTAGGACAGCTCAGGCAGGTCGATAGTGGCCACGCCGATCTGGTCAGTACCGTCATGATAGATGCGGAAAGCGATTGTTTGTTCAGGGAGATACTTTCCCACGGTAGGCCTCCTTAACCGAACAACGCGTTGAGGGCGTCGGGATCGAACTCGTAGATGGTCTCGATGTCGCGGGCGGGCACGGGCGGCGTGATGCGCAGATGGAAGCGCATGATGCCGTCGATAAGGTCGGTCACAGGGTTCTCGCTTTCATCGAAGATGATAGTGCCGCCGAGGATGATCTCGCGGGCGGTGTAGCCGTCCAGCTTGATCTGCTCGCTCTTGAGGAATGTCTGCACCAGACGGCGGGTCAGCGGCTCGTCCACCTTGGCGAAATAGGTCAGGATGAACTGCGCCTGATGCCAGTTGAAGAAGCGGCGCACGCTGTCCCAGGCATCCTTGGGGTCGGTATTGCTGGGGTAGCAGGCCATGCGGCCACCCCAGGTCTTCATGCCGCCGTCGAAATTGCTGACCGTGTAGATGCCCTGCCCGTTCAGGTAGTTGGCCCTGGTCAAATCGAGCCACAGCTCGTTCCACTGGCCGTCAGCCCCCACATAGCCGCTGGAGGTGATGTCCAGCCGTTTATTGCTGGGGCTGGCGTAGGGGATGCCGTCATGATCGCCGTCCGTGGCCGCCATGACCCCGGCCAGATGCGTGGCGAGGCCGTACACGTTATCGCCCAGCTTGACCTTGGGCCAGCAGACCACCATCAGGCCGTCGGTGAGGTTGTTCTGCTCCTTGTAGCCGGGCACGTCGCTGTATCTGGTCACGGCATTGTCGCCGCTGCTGGGGATGTCCACCAGACAGACGGCCTTGAAAAGGCCGTTGATACCGTCGCATTTAGCAGCCATGACCACGGCCACCGCCGGATCTTCGCAGTATTTCGGAGATACCACGATGGACGGCACGAGGCGGAAGCGCGGGTACACCTCGTCGATGAGCTCCAGACCGGTGCCCTGCCCGCTGGCGGGGTCGATGCCGCCGATCACGTCTTCCGGCGTGACCTTGCTCACGTCGGCATAGACGTAGCCTGCCTTGACCGTGCCGCCTTCGGGGATGCTGCCCCCGGCCAGACGGGTCAGCAGGCCGCTGACGGCATCCACGCTGTAGTCGGTGCCCGCCTCATAGGTGGTCTCGCCCAGCTCATCCTTCAGCTCCACGGCACTGACGCCGCCGTGGGTCAGCCGGGCGGTGTCCTTGTCCAGGGCCGACGTGCCGAAGGTCAGGCTTTCGTCCGCGACCTCGCTCTTGTGCTTTTCGGGGTCGAAAACATTGACGCAGACCACGGGCGCGCCGCGGTAGAGCGCGAAGTGGCTGTAGATCAGCTCCTGCAGGCTGTAGTCGCCGAAATGGTCGGCATCCCAGCCCATCGCCTGCACGAACTCGTCGTAGCTGTAAAAAAGCTGCGGCACGTTGACGGGGCGGGCCTTATCCTCGGCCAGCGTATGCACAGGGGCCGTGCCCACGGCGAAGACGACCGCGCTGTCCACGGTGCGGGCGGGCAGGATGCTGGTGGCCTGCTCGGAGGTGTAGATGCCGTGACGGTATCCGGTGGTTGCCATGTGATATTCCTCCTACTTCCTGGCCTTGGCCGACGCGCTCTTGATGGCGGCATAGGCATTGTGCAAGGCCGTGCCCTGCATGGTCAGCAACATGCGGGACGTGGCCAGTTCCGCCACGGGAACGAACAGGGTGCGCAGCTCTTTGTGCTGTTCGAACAGGGCCGCCAGCTGCGGGAACGTGTACTCAGGGGCACCGCGAAAGATCGCGCGCGTCACCAGCGGCAGCCCGAAAGGCCGGCTGGGCCCCAGATACATGCACTGCGTAGGGTTCATGGTCTCTCCATTTTTGTCAGTTCTTCCAGGCCGCGCGACGGCCAGACGTAGTTCCAGACGGTCTCGATGGTGGCCAGGTGGTATTCGTTCCAGCGCGTGCGCGGCGTGGGGATCTCGGCCTTGACCGGCTCTTCCAGCTCAAAGCGCCCCGCCAGGATGCGCCCCTTCCAGAGGGAGCGGCGCAGGCAATCCAGCAATTCGGCCAGCAGGATGCCCGCCTGCTCCTGCGTTTTGGAAGCGTAGACGCCCAGGGCCAGCCCCACAGTCTCGCGCAGGCGCGTGACCTGGGCTGTTTCCTCCTCTATCGAACCGCTGATCCAGCGCACGATGACGAAGGGATAGCAGGCGTCGCCCTGCTCCTGCGGCAGCCCGTGCAGGAACACCCGGACATCACTCCAGCTGCCGTCAGGGGCCGGGAAGGGATAGTTGGCCAGTGCCTCACGGACAGCCGCGCAGATTTCTGTCAACAGCAGACGTGTGGTCGCCATGCCCTACCCCCTCGCCAGACTGGCCAGCAGGGCCTCGACTTCACGGCGCAGATTTTTGGTAAAAACCCCGGATGCGTGGTCGATGATGCGCTGCTGGGTCTTTTCCGGCATAAGTGCCTGGATGGGAGACGGCCCCCAGAGCATCGTCACGCTGTTCTTCCAGAGGTTTTTCGGTTCGTCCCGGGCTGCTCCCCGCACGCTGCCCCAGCCTGTACCTGTCACATGGGCGAACAGGCCGTAATCCCCCTGTTTGCGCCGCATGATGAAGGGGGCATCGAAGCCGTCCAGACGTTTCGCGTAACGCCTGCCGCTCTGATGCACCTTGGTGGTCACGCCGCCACGCGGACGCCTGCCGGGGATGGCCGGCAGCGGCTCGAAATGGTACAGATGCAGGCCCCAGGAACCGGTAAACTCCAGCACGCCTTCCTGACCGTCGTCATCGCTGTGGTAGCCGATGTCCATGTTCTCAAAGAGCTTTTTGGGAGTAGCCGTGTATGTCTTTTGGGCAACATTCCGTGCATCCTGTTTGGCGACATTCACGGACTTTTCCAGCGCCCGCCGCAGCGCGTGCGACTTGTGGACCTGCTCCATGCCGATCAGGGCGTTCATGGCCCGTTTAACGGCCTGATCCAGACCGGGGGTACTAATGGAGAAGAATTTGTTTTCTTTTTCCCGCCAGTTGCTCATCACCATGGTCATGTCCTCTCTCGATAAAGCCTGATGGTGCGCATGGTCTCCCCGGAGGAGGATTCCAGCACGAACCAGCGCTGTCCCCGGAAGGTCGTCTCGCGGTGCGGGCGCAGTTCGTCCGGCACATCGGCGGCAGCGACATAGATGGTCACGCCCTCATAGCTGACGGCGGGGCGGTCGTGCCCCTCGCTGGGGGTGAGTTCCAGCGGCTCGTAGACACACGGGACGCCCTCATGCCCGGCAAGCTCCACCTGCTCGCCGAACTCGGCGGGGTTGAAAAAGACCGTGCGCAGATCTTCTTCAAGTTGCGCTTTAAAGCTCATGCCCTACCTCTCGCAGGAGCAGTCCCGTTTGATTTCCTGCATCGCTTCCAGCCGGGCCAGGCGCTCGGCATGATCCGCCGTGACGGCATCCAGCTCATCCAGACGCTTGTGTGCCCGATGCACGGCTGTCTTCGACGCATAAACTTCGGACAGGCGTGTGATGCTCTCGTCCAGCTGCTTGTGCTGGGCCTTGTGGTCTTTCCACCACTCATGCCCCATCCACAGGGCCAGGCCGTACAGCAATGCATTGGCCGTCCCTAGTAGTACCTCGGTGGACACTCCTGTCGCTGGCAAGGTGGTCATCGGTTATCCTCCACCCACTCGATCCAGAGCAGCAGTTCTCCAGCTTCATCCGCGGGCAGATGCAGCCACTGGCCATCCACCTGCGTCAATCCGCCGTCCTCCGCATACCACCACTCATTCGTTACTACGGCTCCCGGCGTCATCGGCACCGGGGGAAGCGCGCTTGTCGCTGCCCCCGAATTTGCGCATCCACTCACCACCAGGGTCAGCACGCACAGCGCGGTAGCCGTTAGCCCGCTTGCCGGGCTTACGGATAGCGACAGCGCTTTCATGGGCTGTTTTGCCGTGTAACGCATTGCTGTCTTCATCCGTAGCTTCCTGCGTCGCAACGGCTGAAGCATTCGTGCGAGATGCCGCGCGTTCCCGGCGGAAAAAGGCCACCACCGCCACCACCAGCCGCAGGAGCGCCTGTGCCCAGACCGGCATGACATCACAGCCTGCGGCTGGCCGCCGCATCGTCAGAGTTTTTGGCCTGACCGGCGTTGAAGCCCAGGGCATTCACCACGATGTAAAGGAAGCGCACCACCACGTTGGCGTCGTCAGCCGGGCGCGGCCACACGGCCGAAATGGCCGCGCAGATGGTCACCACGAACGTGATCCACTGGCCCCAGCTTTCCGGCAGCCAGCTGATGATGGTGGCCGCGATGTCGGCACCGGGGACCGTGGCGTCCGCCTCCGCTGCCAGAGCGAGGCAGGGGAAGAGGCAACAGAGGCAGAGCAGCAAGGGCAGAAGATATTTTTTCATGATTTCCTCCTTAGTCGGGGCAATGGGTACGTTTCATCCAGCCATCGGTGAACTTGCGCTGGCTGGGATTGCGGGCCGCAAGCTCGATGTAGTGCGCGCCTTGCATGCAGTTGAGGGCATGGACAAGGGCTTTTTCATCGGTACGCCGGGCCAGCAGGGCCGCCAGGGCATCAAGCGTGCGAGGGCCGATTACGCCGTCCACCGCGAGATCCGCAAACAGGGAGTTCCCGGCCCGTGCGCGGTTGAAAGCATTGCAGACAAGCTGCACCTTTTGGCCGGAGCCGCCCTTGCCCAGGTTCACGGACTGCTCGAAGATCTCGTTGGCGAGGTCTTGCGGCAGGGCTGCGAGCCCGAGGCGATCCCACCACTCGCTGCGATACCAGCCGGACACCAGATCGGCGAGACCGGGCACCACAGCCAGATGGCGCGTGAACGCGCTGGCCCCGGTGGCGAACGAGCTGTGGGCTTTCTCGCCGTCGATGAGCTTCCAGCCGGGCCAGTCCGGCCAGTAGCGGCGGGCGATCCCCGCATAGGTCTCGCCGCCGCTGTCCCCCTGGACGTTGCACCAGCCGCCTTCAAAGCCGGCCAGAGGTGCGTAGGCAGTCGCGAAATCAGCCATCTTACGCCGCCTTGAAAGTCAGTTCCACGAGGGCTTCGGGGAACATGCAGAGGGTGAGCGGGTTGCTCTGGACTTCGAGATCGTAGCCACGGCCGCGATCCTTGGGGTCCATACGGGCATAGAACTGGAGACCGCGTGTGTTGACCGTCTCGATCCAGTCAGCGGGAGCATGGTACATTTTCCAGATGCCGGGGCCGGTGGGGTACAGATGGCCCTTGTCGTCATCCACCAGCTTGCGGCCACCCACCACTTCAGAGGCTTCGATCCAGAGGATGCCGCCGTAGAGGAAGCCGCGACGGCGGTAGTCGTTATCGCCGAAATTGCTCTGGTTAGCGGCCCAGAGGTTGTAGGCGTCACGCACGAGGGCGTGGCTGGTCAGTTTGTCATAGGCATTGGAGCCGATGACGGCGCTGATGCCGGAGAACGGATTGCCGCCCATGGCCGCCTCGACCTTGCGCTTGGCGGACATGATGCCGCTCAGGATGGGGTTCTTGTCCGCTTCCACAGCGGCAGGGAAGCTCAGATCCTGTTTTGTCTGGGTCACACCGAAGGTATCGAAGATGTCATGCAGCACGGTACTGCCGTCAGCGTCCAGCACGATGCCCTTGATGGCACCCAGGCGGTGAAACTCCAGCGTCATGTCCAGATTGCGCTTGAGGGCGGAGAGCTTGTCGTTGACGACGCTTTCCACCGTCATGGGCTCCGTTGAGCCGAAGGCCCGCACATCCTGGATATCTTCCGGGGACAGCGTGTCGGCCTGGGACAGGTGCGTGCAACTCAGGACCTTGACCTGGCGTTTCCCCCCCTTGCCCGTCACATATTCGGGGTTGGAACCACGCGGCGAATCAGGGATGAGGTTGATGCGGCCGCGCTTGTAATCAAAGGCCATGTGCGTGGTCGGGATGCCGGTGGTCTCGAACATGCCGCCGAAGCGCAGGGGCATCAGGGGCAGCTTGTTGACGGCATCGGTCATCTCGACCACGGAAAACGTATCCGGCCAGTTAAGCCTCATCTTGCACCTCCTCGATGGCCTTGATGGCGAAGCCCAGGTCATGCAGGGCCTGCACGGCTTCGTCCTTCTTGACCACGCTGGCGTCGAAGCACAGCTTGTTTCTGTTGATGATGGAGTAGCCGCGCAGCACCAGCACCTGCTGGGGGGCGTCGGCGTTGGGGGCGGTCTGGATCAGCACGGCCTTGGCATCGCCCAGGGTGCCGTCGGCCTCCTTGAGGGCGGCGTAGTTGCCGTCCGCATTGCGGGTCAGCACCGTGCCGAACTCCAGATCACCGGACGAGGCCGCCAGCGTCACTTCCTCCCGGCTGTAACGGGGGTCGATCTCGTGCAGCACGAGCTCGGAGAAGCGGGGGCCGAAATCATACGTGCGGCTATGCACTTTGCTCATGCGTTCCCTCCTTGCCTGGCGGCTTCGGCGCGACGCCGTTCGGCATCAGCCACCAGCGAGCTTTTGGGCTGCCCTGCAGAGGCATCGGGCGACGTGGGCAACGCCTGCGTGCTCTGCTCCTGCAGGGTGTTGAGGATGGCGGATCTGCTGTCCTGCGGTTCCGCAGGGGCCTGCTGGACGGCTGGGGCCTGCGGCATGAGCTTGCCGAGACCGGCCAGCTGCTTTGCGGACAGGCCCAGCTCTTTCGCCTGGGCCACGAACGCGCGCACGGCTTCGGCCTTTTCCTTGCCGCACACCGTTTCCATGGCGTTCAAGGCATACTCAACGCCATCGTTGCTGGCCGAATCCCGGCCTTCTTCAAGCAGTGCTTTAAGCAATTCAGGGGCCTCGGCGGCCAGACGGTCGCGCGTCATGGCCTGCGCGGGGGCATCAGGACTGTTATCGGGCATCGTTACCTCCAAAAGCCGGTTGATGGCCTGATCCTCGTCCCGGACAATGGCGGTCACGAGGCCAAGCTGCTGCGCGGGCTGGGCGAACAGGATCTGTGCCTCTGTCCACGCGGGGTCCTGGCTGATGCCCATGTGTTGGGCCACGTCAGCCTTAAAAACAGTATGCAGGGCGTCCACGCGCTCCTGGAAATAGGCCGTCTGTTCCGGGGTCAGCTTCTCCACGGGGTTGCCCGCCGTTTTCCACTTGCCGCTGGCGATGTAGGTGATGGAGACCCCCATCTTGTCGAGGAAGCCGCTGATGTTCCGCACCTCGGAGATGACGCCCACACTGCCCACCTGGGCAGTGGCCGGGGCGTAGACACGGCCTGTGGCCGAGGCCAGCCAGTAGGCGGCGGACGCGGTCAGCCCGTCGGCATAGGCCGCCACAGGCTTGTCGTCGATGCCGGCGATGTAGTCCGCCAGCTCCTTGACCCCGGCGGCCACGCCGCCCGGAGAGTTGAAGGAGAGCAGGATGCCCCGGACGCGCTCATCCTGACGGGCCTCATCCAGGGCCTGCCGGATGCCGTCCTGCCCCACATCAGCCCACAAGCTCTCCTTGCGGGAGATCACGCCGGTGATGCTGATGACGGCCACACCACGCCGCAGGCTGAAACGCCGGGGCTCCTGCCCGGCAGGAACGGATATCCTCCCGGAGGTCATGCGGGTCTGGATGTCGCACAGCACCTGCTCGGCGAATTGGGGGGCCAGAGCCCACAGGCCATCAGGCGTCGTCATCGGTCGTCTCCTTGGTGTTCATGTCATTGCCGTCGGTGCGGCGTCCGGGCGTGGAGACCGCTGCCTGCGAGGTCGTCCCCGACACAGGAAGGGCCTGCCGCACTTTTTGCAGCAGGGGGGCTTCCAGCAGGAGCTTTTCCATGCCCTCCTCAAAGTCACCGCCATGCTGCGCCCACGCCTCGCTGTACGTCATGAGGCGGTTCTCCAGGGCCAGGATCGTGGCCGAGATCTCCTTCACCGGGTCGATGAAGCCACGGGCCGGGCCGATCCAGTCCGCATTGCACCAGAGGTCGCGGGCTTCATAAAAATCAGGCGCTCCGGCCGGCAGCGTAAGCTCGCCGCGCAACCATGCCTCTTCCATGACCATCTCGTAGATGGGCTGACAGTAGGCACGTGCGAGCCACTGCCGGTAATAGCTGTAGACCTTCCACGCCTCGTTGAGCGCGGCCCGCATGGAGCTGTAGTTGGTTTCGCTGAAATCCTTGGTCAGGCTCTCGTAGGGGATGCCCTGGGCCGCCGCCATCGCCCGCTGCACGATCCGCACGAAGGCGGCGAAGTTGGAGGACGGGCGCTTGGATTCCAGCACATAGGGCTTCTCGTTTTCCTTGCCGTACCAGACCTGGCCTTCCTCGATGCTTTGGAAGTAGGTCGGCCCTGCTTCCTCTTTCTCGGACAGGCCATGCTGCTCCTGCACATAGCCGGGAAGCTCGCCGCCTTCGGTGGCGATGAAGATCGGGAACTGCGCCGCCATCACCTGGGCGAACAGCTCGAAGTTGATGGTGTCGGACAGGTTGCGGAACAGGGCGATACTCTTGGCGAAGGTGGAACAGCCGCGCTCCTGTTCGTCCGCCTCCATGCGGTACAGGTGGAAGACCTGCCGGCGGTGGGCCAGCCGGGCACGCACATAGCGAAAATCATTGGCAAGCAGCCCCCCGCCGCGCAGCCAGCTGTCCAGCACGGAGGGCGGCGGGCAGGCGATGTAGTAGCCCTCCGGCCTGCCGTATGCCGTGTAACGGATGCCGTCGCGCACGGCAGGGTCCGTGGTCATGTCCGCAGGGGTCTGGAGCCGTTCCGGCGTGACAGCCTGGATGGCCAGCGAGAAGCGGCGTTGCTGGCCGACACGCTCCTTTTCCGGGAGCATGACGGCCAGATGCAGCAGCTCGCCCTTGCAGAGGATGGAGCGCAGACCCAATGCCTGCAGATCGAAAAAATGGTTCTGGCCGCGCACGTCGGCCTCACGCATCCAGCGGTCGAAGGCCCATTCCATGTCCTCGCCCACAGCCCTGGCCTGCTCCGGCGCGATACCCAGACGGGCAGCCGGGATGCTGGCCTTGGGCAGCAGGCCCGTGCCCACCGCGTTGCTGGTGATGGTGTCCACCGTGGCATTGGCCGACCAGTCGTTGGCCATGAGGTCAGCCGCCCGGCGCTGGATGACCTCGCGCTCGCGGGAAGTCCCGTCACGGCTCTGGATCTGCGGCCCGCGCCAGTGGGACAGGGAGCCGCGGAAGGCCCCCGCATCACGGGAGGCTTCCGGCATACGCCGGGACGTGGAGAGCGGTCTGCCCTGGGCATCGTACAGCATGACTACCTCACGATCCGGGCGGCGACGCGCACAGGCCCACGACCACGCGAGAGCGCGGCCAGCTCCGAGCTGATCCAGTCGATCTGGGCACGAATTTCGTCCAGATCGTAACGGGTCAGGGTGCGGCTGCCGATGGTGTACGACTTGCCTGTGGAGGCCGCCTTGTAGGCGGCCTTCCAGTCGGCAAGCAGAGAGAGGAGTTCTTCACGGGTCCAAGCAAACATGGGATTGCTATTATCATCCCCGCATTAGCATGTCCGCGTGTTTGGGAATCGGGAGAATGAAAATTTGCAGCAGCCCCAAAAACAGAAAGCCCCCACAGGAAGGGCCATTCCTGCAGGGGCGCAATTCGAGTAACCAGACCCGGAGGGCCATTGGCTGCGGCAAGCGTTACCAGCACTGACCGCCGATTTGTTGTATCCTTTTTCGCCTTGCCCGGGCAAGGCCTGACAGATTAACCTCGTGACGACACGTCTGCCGTCTCATTCAAGGAGCTGTAACTATGTTTTGTCCTGTATGCGGTGCAGCGGAACTTGTCCACGGTATCCATGCCATACCCTACACCTACAAGGGACGCACAACTTCTTTCCAGCTTGAAGGCGACAAGTGCCCGGCGTGCGGTGAGATCGTTCTGGCCAAGCCGGAATGTGACAGGCTGGACGCGCTGATGGAAGCCTTTGAGCGTTCCATCAATAAGGAATCACAACCATAACAAAATGCCCCCGAAGGAGGGCCTTCCTTCGGGGGCGTCTAGCGAGTAACCCAAAACTCGGAGGGCATTGCCTAACGGCGGCGGGTGTTAGCAGCACCTGCCGCCTTTTTCTTTCTTAGCTGTTTGCTCCTACCTTGGCAAGAAGGCTACGCCAGAGCCGAATGCACCATATAGGCGGAACGGGTCATACCGGCCTGGTGGGCCCGCTTGTCGATCCGGGGAAGCAGGTATTCAGGTACGGAAAGGCTGATACGGACAACACGGTTGTTCAAAAAGCCCGTATCAATATCCGCCATCATGACCCAGCCATCCTTCGCGGCTTCCGAAGCCATCACTTCCGCCAGCGGGCTGGGTTCAGGCAGCTCCTTCAGTCCCTTCGCCTCACACACCACCTCCACAGCTTCCTGTACATTGGTCAGGCATTCCTCGATGGAGTGCCCACCGGAAAACACACCGGGAATATCCGGTAGAAAAATACCAAAATCAACATTGTTGTCCGTATGGATAACGACCGGGAATCTCATTTTTTCCTTCCTGCCCTGATTGTTATTGGATATAGCGCCAAACGTCTTCTTTACAGGGGAGGGGCACCTCCCCTGTGTTTAGAGGTCTATTTGGGTCTGTTTCCTGATTTCCTTAAGGGTCCCCGTCGGGATATCCGACGTACTGCGCGAGACCGATGTCATGCGTCCGTCCGGGTGGACGTACAGGTCATGCCCGGCATTTTTTCGCCCTTTTACCAGCTTGAACCCTGCCTTGGTCAACTTTCGTATCAGTTCGCCCCGTTTCATGACTTTTTTATATAAAGTATATACCAATTTGTCAAGTCTTTATTATGTAAAATATATAAAAATCCCGTCCACGGCAGCGGCCACTGCCGTGGACGGGCAAAACGGTCAGGGCGGCCCTATCCCCTCCAGCGTCTGTACGTCTGTCGATCCCTGACCGTGCGCGGGCCGAAGCCCGAACTATGGTCAGACGGCGGGCTTAAGGCGCACGCCGTCATAGAACGAACCGTTGGAGCGGCAACGCTGGGCGAATTCCTGCATCAAGCTGCCGAACGCCTTCATGCTGGGCACATCGCCCTGCCCGCTTTCCTCGCACCAGCGGCGGAAGGCTTCGTACAGGGCTCCGCCGGACACACGGCAGCCGTCGGCATATTCACAGCACTGCCAGAAAAAGGCGCGTACCCTGTCCCGGGCCGGAGCAGGCGCGGGCGGCGTGGCCGCCACCAGATTGCACAAATAGCTGAACCAGCGCAGCGCGGCGGGCGTACCGCCGTCATCCAGACGCGCCGTGTTCAAAGCATCCCGCCACAAGCGCTGCCGCATGACGGGGCGCAGGCGCAGGGCCTCGGGCGGGAAGGACGCCGGCGGCTCCAGCACAGGCTGCCGCCCGGAGACCTCATAACGGCCGGTCTTGCGCAGGGCGGGCAGGACTTCCCCGGCCAGCCACTTCTGGAAAGGAAGGGCCGCGGGCTTGTCGCTGCGGGCCACGAAAAAGTAAAGCCCCTGCTCCGACAAAAACCAAGTCTTCTTGTCCCCAAAGCTGGTGGAAACAGATTCCACCAGCCTCCATTCCTCAGGAATGTGTTGAACATTTTTAAAACCATTCCACTGGTAGTTCAGAGCCTTCGCCACATCCTTGGCCACGAACCAGGGCTCACCGTTCCCGTCCGTGATAACCCGGACGACATTCTCGCCAAACATGAAGGGCATGATCTCGTTCATCGTGGCCTCCTTACTGGGCGTGGACAGAGCCCTGTGCGGCCTTGTAGGCGCGGCAGGCCGTACTGAAACAAACTTCCAGCCGCTGCTGCACATCGGCGATCAGCGTCTGGAGCAGAAGGCCCTGCCCTCTGCGTTCGTCGCAGTCGACCAGCGTATCCGCGTATTCCATAAGCGGGATAAGGATCTCGATGATGAGCGTTTGGGAAAAATCTTTGGGGAAGGCAGGAGACATAAGGCACCTCAGTATGTTGGGATTGGGTTGCGGGTACAAAAAAAGGCGAAACAACGCTCCCCGGCCACTGAGAGGCCGCCAGTCCTCACGGATACTGGACGTTGTTCCGCCGATATGTACTCCACACCCATGAGGTGCGCAGAGGGCAGAAACAGAAAAACGCCGCGATTCACGCCAGCGGGGGACGCTGGCAAAGGCTCCGGCAGGGCCTCTCAGTGTTTAGGGGATTTCAGGGTGCCCGAAGCGGGCCGGGATGTCAAGGGAGGGATTGCGTTATCACGGCTGGAGCCCCGCAAAACGCAAAAAAGGCTCCGGGTGCTAAGAACTGACGCCAGTCAGCGGACATATTCCCGATTGCTCGGTATTATATTAGTCCACACCCGGAGGTAACTCCGTAGATTGCCCCTCAGAGGATAGACCTCGGGCATAAAAAATCCACGAATTGACGGTCGCGGAAGCCGCTGGCGTTTGAGGTGTTCTTAGGCACCTTTGTTTTGAATAGACGCAGGAAGGGGGAAAGTCAAGGAAGGAAAGGGGACCGGCAGGGTACAAAAAAGCAAGGCGACGCTCCCCGGCTAACCACAGCCGCCGGGGCCTCACGGACACCCGGACGTCGCCTTGCCAATATGTACCCGCACCCTTCAGAGGTGCTCTGGTGGCAAGAACAAAAAAGACCGCACTTCTTGCCGTGTGGGGCACGGCAAAGGCGACGGTGACGCCTGTAGTTGTTTAGGGGATTTCAGGGTGCCCGAAGCGGGCCGGGATGTCAAGGGAGGGGTATCAAAATACATGACCCCGGCAGTGTCAGCACACCGCCGGGGCTTTTCATCTAGTTCCTCGAATAGGGAGATGCTCCCGATCTACTGCAACTGGGCCGCAGCATCCAGCTCGTCCTTTCTGTCATGATATTCCCCACACAATCACATATAAATACTTCTATCTCCTAAAAGATTCTCTTTCATTGAAAATGTTAAAGCTACTCCAGCAGTATTTCGAAAGCTCATTTCCCCGATTAGGGAAGTAGGCATTTATACATTTGACGTTCCTGCTAGAAAGTTTTTTTACAACAGGAACAAAATCTTTATCCGCAGATACAAGAATAATCAAATCACAAGCATTTTGCAGGCCAGCTTCAAGCATTTCTGTCGCAATTCGTGTGTCTACCCCCTTTTCTTTGTATCCAATCATCGAAGCATTGCATGTAGGGCAGTAACGCACCTCGCAATGACTTTCTCCTGTGCATTTTGGCCCTGTCGTCATTTTTTGGCGAGGAAAAAATTCAGACTCAACCCCAGGAATACGCGGAAGTATATTATCTGCCCATTGCTTCAGTTTATGGTCTTTTGTCGGATCGAAAGACCCCATAACATAGCATCGTTCATATTGTAAAAAATAGTTCTCTGTTCCTTGAGGACAGGCCAGCTTTTGTGCTGCCGCTACTACTGCTTGCGGATATTTGAACCAGTCAGTCAAAAATTTTTTTGAATCCTGTTGCAGCGAAAGTTCAGACATATTGAGTTCATAATTCCAAAAGTCGACAAAAATCATTGTCTTCCAAGGCGTACGCTGTTCTTCCTGTATCAATCCTGACATATTTTCCCCCATAAAAAAAAGGAAGGTAAAGAACCTTCCTTTATTTTAGAATATTATCACGAATTTTAATCCCGCTATACCGGGAAATCCGTGATGGGCTGTAATTAATTTTTTGTTTACGCTAAAAAGTTATGCGTGTCAACAGAAAATACTTACTACCCCACATTTTTGTTACCAAGCTGCGTGCCTCGCGGAGCAAATCGCCCTTGCGCCGCTACCTTTTCACACTCGCTGCGCAAATACCAGCGGCGCGTCGTACACAGGCCATGCGCCTGGATATGTCCCGCCGCTACCATACGAAAGAACGTGCTGCGGCTGCATCCCAGAACCTCACAGGCCTCACGCCAGTTCAGCCTTTCCTTCATCGCTACCTCCCGAACCTGCCGGCCAGTCGTGAGCCGCGCAGCTTCTCCACCTGCCGCACCGGTACGGAGCGGGTCTCTCTTTTTTCCTCCGGGCGCTTGAGCTGCCGCACGTTGAGGATATGCGCCAGCGCCTGGATCATGGTCTCGCAGTCCCAGTAGTGGTTGGGCCTGTGGTGCGGATTGAGCCAGGCCATTTTTTCATCGTCCCAGACTTCGGCGCACATCTCGCGGGCGTACTGCTCCAGGATGCCCCCCTCCCCGCTGTGGAGGTGGAAAGCTCCGGGGTCGTCCGGAGCGATGCCCAGCTTGTGGCTCAGGTCGGACTTGTAGAACGTCGTGTCGCAGCGCCAGAGCATGAGGCCGCCGGGGATCTTGACCTTGTTGCCGCGCACGTCCGGGAAATATTCCTGCGGCGCGGGCGTATAGGGCTGGGTCATGCTGCGCACGCCCTGCCACGGGAACACGCGCCCCCGGTGCCTGATGGCCCAGGCGTAGACTTCCTTGGTGCGGCCGCCCATGGCGTCGATCATGCAGGCCCGGACGCTGTACTCCCGGCCCTGCGGGTCACGGTAGACGGAGCCCCACAGCAGGTCGTTGAGCGCCGAGAAGGTGGGGGCCGTGCCCGCCTGCACCAGCCACGATTCCTCTTCCTCGCCGTAGCCGATGGCGCGGATCACATAGCGGAAATACCCCTTCTCCGCGCTGCCGCCCTGGGTATCCACCCCGGCCAGCAGGACGCAGACACGATCCCTGCCGTCCACCGGGCCGGGTACCGCGCCGCGAGGCCTGTCATCGCACAGGGCAAGGATGGCGTCCTCGGAGCGATCCACATGCTCCTCCTTCCACGGCTCGGCCTTGTACTGGTTCTGGAGGTTCTTGAGGTCGTCCAGTTTGCCGCTCTCCCTGTACTTGAGGGCCGCAGCGGCCACTTCGGACAAGCTCACAAAATAGGACAGCCACGCCGGGATGTGGAAGCCCAGCTTGGTGGGCCGGTGGGCGGCCAGATGGGCCGACAGCTCAAGGCCGCTGGTCCGCTCGCGCCATTCCCCCCGGCGCACGGCCCGGTCACGGTCGCCGTCATCCCAGACAGTCCCGCAATGCTCGCAGGGGTAGGTGGCCAGCCGTCGGGCCAGCACGTCCTCGGCGGTCGGCTCCCGATCCGTACCCTTGTCCGGCCAGCTGATGCGGTCGAAGGCCATGAGCTGATAAAGGCCGCAGTGCGGGCAGCGCACCCAGAAGTCGAAACGCGCCCCGGCCTCGCGGGTGAAGGCCACCCAGATGGGGCCGTCCTCCGTGGTGGGGGTGGAGATCTTGAGGATATGGCAGCGCCCGCGCCGCCGCCATGTGGTGGTGCGCTTCTCGGCCAGCGATTCCGACGAGGCCTCGTTCTTGGGGTTCTTGTACTTGTCCAGCTCGTCCAGGATCAGGGTGCGGATGGGTTTGTTGCCCAGACGCGACACCGAGCCCGACCAGCCCAGATAGATGGGCATGTGCGCCAGATTGATGCGCAGGCTGGAGGCATCGTCCCCGTAGCCGGTCATGTACTCGCGCAGGCGCGGCGAGGTCTCGATCATGGGGATGATACGGTCCTTGGCATTCTCGCGGGCCGTGATCTCGTCGGGGAACACATACATCACCGGCCCGGGGCTGCGGTCGATGCACCAGCCCACCAGATTGTGGCCGGATTCCGAGCCGCCCGTCTGCGGGCTCTTGCAGATGATGACCGTCTCCACACCCGGCGTCCCGGCGGCGTCCATGATGCCCACAAGGTAGGGGGTGAAGATGTTTTTCCACTTACCGGGGATGCTGGACATCTCCACCACGCGATGGCGCTCCGCCCACTGGCTGACAGGGACGGGACGGCGACGGCGCAGGACCTTCTTTTCGCCCTTGGCAAAACGGATGCTGATACTGCCGCCATGCTGCCGCAGATAGTCGGCGGCAGCACGGGCCACGGCGGGAGGGAGCCAGTGCGGCAGGGCCGTCGTCAGACGTACCCGCCGCACCGGCTCCGGCTGCGGCAGAGGCATCAGCTCAAGCTGGCCTTTCATCAAAAATTCCTTTGTGGCTTGAGACCTCCCCCTTCAGGGGGAAAAGAGAAGTTGACAAGACGGCGGAGCCGATGAAATCCTTTTCCGTAACCCCTCCCTTCAGGGAGGGGCAATCCGCACGACCCCTATCCGTCGGCTGCGGAGTCAGTCGGCGGACGGGGCGACTGTGGATTGAAACAAACATCACACCCCCGTCACTGGGCCAGAGCGATGATGCCCGGCTTGCCGCCGGCCAGAGAAAGCAGCTCGCCGGCAGTGCGTCCATCGGACAGCCGCTCGCCCAGGGCGATGCCCTTCACCGGCAGGCCCACGAGGCCCGTCTCAGCGCGCAGGATCTCGCGGGCCTCGGCCTTGGTCCGGGCGGAGATCCAGAACCGCTCCCCGGAAAGATACAGGCGCATCTCCGGGGCAGGCCTCGACGGCCAGATGGCGGCATGAATCCTGTCATAGAGGGGCTGCACCTCATCCACATGAGGATAATCCTCAGTCCCGTCAGGGTCACAGTAGTCGTAAATGCCGTCCATCTGGCGCTCGATACCGGCCCAGAGACGCGGCGCCCGCATCTCCGGGGGGCATTTCGTCCAGAAGGGGCCAAGCCGGAAACGCAGATCGCTGACGAGTGAGCTGAACACCGCCGCCACATGCGTGATGTCCACAGGCTGACGAGAGGGCCACAGGCTGAAAAGCAGGCGCGTGATCGGCCTGGTCGATACATCAAACGCGGCATTGCTGTAGCCGAAAAAGCCCCGCAAATCCCTGTAGAGCGGCTCCATGCAGGCATCCAGAGACATGGCGCGAGCGCGCAGACGACGCTCGGAACTGTTTTTCAGCCCTATCACAAGAAACCAGACACAGATGCTCGTTTTCAGCTGGGCATCCATGAATTCCTTGCGCAGCCCTCCGGGGGCGTTATGATACCGGCACCAGAACGTCTTCTGGCAGGCACGGGCCATCGAGCCATGCCTGTAGAACGTCTTGCAGTACGGGCAGCGGGCCCCTCCCCGGGACGTGCCCCCTTTTTTACTCCTGTTCATCTGTCACCTCCTCGGCAGCCTGCTCCAGATCTTCAAGCACCACTTCAAACTCCATCTCCCGGCTGTACTCATTGAGCGCGTCATCACAGATGCGCTCCAGGGTCTCCACCAGCGCGACGGCCTTTTTGGGATTGCCGTCCACCAGCGCCACCAGATCGAGGTTCCGGGCTTCAAAGGCCGTCTTGAGCCCGGAAGAGAGCGTCACCGCCCGGGCGGCCAGCTCCGCATAGACCTGATCCCGGCGGATGTAGCGGCCTTTTTTGACCTGCAGGTCGAACTCTTCCCGCTCGGCCGCGGCCTCTGCCTTGCGGATGTCCGCTTCCTCCTTGCGGCGCTGCCTGTCAGCAGCCTTGCGGACAAGGGCATCCGGCGTCCCGGCCATAGGCAGGCTGGCCATGTAGCGCTGCACGTCGCGCAGGCGGAACGTGCCGTCGGGCTGCCTGCGCAAAAGGCCCCGGTTGATGTCGCTGTACAGCTTGGTCTTGCTGAGTTTGCGGCCGTTATCGGCCACATGATCCAGCACTGCCTGCCAGTTCTTGAGGTTTTTGGTTGCCTCCATCGCACTCTCCAGCATCTTGGAGGCGCGATCCAGTGCGGCGAGGGTCGCCTGTGAAGGATCATCGAGCGCGGCCCGCTTGGCGCTCTCCTTGGCGGTCAGCAGGACCTGGATGTCTGTGCTGGCGCTTCGGGCGAGCAATTCCTCCACATCGTTCGGCATACTGTCTCCACATGCCCGCGTCCGTACCGGATCGCGGGGCTTCATTCCCGTCCGTGATGAGCCACGGCTGCCTCCGTTTGATTTTTGCAAACGGAGGGGATAGGCTTCCGGTGTTCTTGGTCGGGGCCCTATCCCCTCCAAGCCAGGGGATGACAGGCGGCTACCTGTCATCCCCACCTTTTTTAGAGCAGGCTCCCCTGCTCCAGCGAGGTCTCCTTCCATTCGGGCACATCCAGGCCCAGCATCTCCTTGAGGTAGCCGGCCAGGATTCGCCGGTGGCATTGCGAGGCGTCGGCCTCGTAGCAGCACAGGATGGGCTCCGGGGTCAGCGCAAGGACGCTGTCCAGATAGCGTTCAAGGCTTTCCGGCGTGGGGAAGCGGCTCTCAAGGTTTTTGCGGTAGGCCGCCCGCCAGTTGACCGCCCTGGGGTCTTCCGGTGCGAACAGGCGGGCACGCGGCCCTGTCCAGTAGCGCGGCGGCCACTTGGCGATGCACACCTTGCGCTCGCGCGGGGCCTTGCTCGAAAAATAAGAGGTACAGATCATCGTTCTCTCCTAGAACGGGACTTCGTCCACCTCGATCATCGGGGGGACAGGTTCTTCCTGCGGGGCAGCCGCAGCTGCCCCACCCTCCAGCGCTTCGGCCAGAAATTGTTCGTAGTAGCGTTCCTCCACCGGGCCTCTGGGCTTGTAGTCCAGCAGGTAATCCAGCAGGTCGCTGATGCTCTCGAAGCCGAACTTTTCGGCCACCAGATCCACCGTATCGACCAGAGGGCTGCGGGAGAGCAGGTTGGGCATCTTGAGGTTGATCTCCTGCACGATCTCCTTGCCCCCCTGCCGGATCAGCTCCGGCGTGATGCGGATGCGGTTCCACCAGATGTCGTCATACTTCCGGTATTCCAGCAGCATCATCTCGTGCGCCATTTCCCGGCAGGCTTTCTTGATGGCGCGAATGCCCTTTTTGGCAGTCTTCATGGCAGGCTCCTTGACTTTTGCCAGCGGGCCTGCCAACCTGTCCTTTGTGCATGATGGTGGCTGAGCAGGCTCCGCTACTATCGGGGGCGGCAAGTGGCATTGCCGCCCTTTTTTATTTTGCGATACCGGGCAGCAGGAGCTGCCCTGCCTTTTCCAGCCCTTCCGGCACGGGCATGCCGGGGAGCAGGAAGCGGTTGCCTATCCCCTTGTGCCAGACAGTACGGGGACGGCTGTCCCGCCAGACGAGGCGCAGGGCTATGGCAAAATACAGCACGGCACTCCCTCCGAAGCGGCTGGCCCCCAGTCTGGCCAGGGCCCACGCTTCGCGCATGAGGCGGGCAAGGAACGCACGACGGGATGTCTTCATGGCGGTCTCCAGTGTGTTTTGGTAAGCATTTCGCATACTTAAACAATACCATATTGACACCCCGGCGCAAGTAAAAAGCCTGCAAAAACGGCTAGTTGTGGAATTTTTTCCACCAGAGGGCATAGGCCTCATCGAGGCTCCACAGGCCCAGCTCCCCGTAGTAATTGAGCCGGAAGCCCTCGCCCTTTTCCCCCTCCAGACGCTTGTGGAGCTTGTAGACGCCCCGGTATTTCATGCTGACCGGATGCATGGAGAAGGCCGTGGTCACGGCATAGCGCACGTCATCCTTGAACGTGGCGTCGATAAGCTGTTTGACCTCATGCGACTGGCACATCATCAGCACCAGCTTGGCCAGCCGCGTTTCCACGCTGGGCACGGCCAGATCCGAGCGCTGGTAGATCTGGTGGCCCGGCTCCGGCAGCGCCCACTCGTGTTTGGTCAGGTTGAAATCCAGCTTGCCGATGATCCTGCCGTCCAGACAGAGGCCGATGGACAGGGCCACGTCGGCGAGGAAGTAGTCCACCCGTGCGGACATGAACAGCTCGTTCATCCGCACGGTCTGCTTCTTGTCCAGCAGCACGAGGCCGGGCTTTTCCGTACCGGTCAGGACGCGGTCGCCCGGAAAGATCGGGCCTGGGGAGCGCGACGGCAGGTAGCCGCGGGTCACGATGCGGCGCCGGCTGTGTCCCGCGTAGGCATAGGTGATGCTCTTGCGCCCCTTGTGGACGACCGCCACAGGTTCGCCCAGGATCTTCTCGATCTCCGGCAGGGGGCGCTCCATGATGATCATCCACTCACGGAAGGACGTGATCTGTTCATAGATGGGCACGTCCTTGAAGCTGATCTCCCCATACTCCGGGGCAGGCCACGAGGCCGAGGCCGCCAGCATCCGCTCCTGGTTGATGTAATCGCGGCTGCCGAAGGTGGGCGGCGCGATGAAGACCGCATGGTCGGGATCATGCTCCTGCAGAAAGGCCACGGCATCCTGCGGGACGTAGCCGAAGCCCTCCCCCTGCGTGAGGTGGGCGCGGTAGGCCTCCAGCTTGGCCAGCGTCTTGTCCATGAGCATGGGCCAGTTCCGGCGCCAGTTGGCCAGCACCCGCCGGTGCCAGACGTTCTGGGCCTTCCAGACCTGCCGCAGGTCGAGCATGATGGCTACCGACGCCGCCAGCCGGGCGGGATCGCTGCAATCCAGAAGGCCGCGCAGATGCTCCGGGCAGTCCTCGCGCTCGACCACGGGCAGCTTTTCCCCGGCGAGGTAGGCACCAAGGGCCGACGTGTAGAGCGTGATGTCACAACCGGTGATCCGCCCCATGTAGCCGCCGGAACGCAGGGCCGCGCCCACGGTGAAATTGCCCGCACAGGGCAGCAGCACGGGGACGGTGATCTCATCCGCATAGGCGGCCAGCACACGGCGCAGGGGCCCGGCGATGGAACCGAGAAAGCTCATTATTCCCACCTCACTGCTTTTCTGGCGGCCTCCCGCCATGAGGCCACGGCTTCTTCCCGCGTCGGGAGCTGGCGGTAGCCGAAATCATCCGCGCAGGGAGCGCCGACATATTTGCCGTTGGGTTTCTGATAGACCAGCTTGTCCGCCAGCCAGTCCGCCTCCCTGCCCAGAAAGCAGAGTTCCGCCGCTGATGTCCGGGGCCGCGTGGCCGGTTTGCGTGCGCTATCCATGACGCGCCTCCCTTTCCTCCTGATCGGCAGCGGCAAGGGCCTGCCGCTCAAGGTAGTCCGCACCGATCTCCAGCAGGCGCAGCATGGCCAGCGAGCTGTCGCGAATCTTCTCGGCGTCCTTCACGTCCGCGAGCAGCTTGGTAAACGCCTCATACTGCGTCCCGGGGAAAACATGCACGGCGGACGATTTTTTGGCCGCATCGGACAGCATATCCAGGATCTCCGACAGCTGCTCCTTTTCTCCACCGGTGAACATGAACGTGACCATGTGGGCCGGGACCTGCGGCGTGGAGAAGTTCACCAGCTCCACCTCGCCCAGCTCCTTCGTCACCTCGCTGTCCAGACCGCTGTAGAGCTTGTCTTTCACGGTCTCGATCTTTGACCAGAGGTTGGCCAGGATGCTCTGGTCATCCTCTCCCACCAGCGCGTTGTGCGAGAGCTGGATGGCGATGCGGCGGCTCTGGTCCAGGGTCTCCGTGATGACCAGCACGAGGATCACGGGGATCTTGGCCTCGATGCTGGCCTTGACCCGATGATTGCCGGACAGCACCTCCAGCCGGCCATCCTCATGCCGGTAGCACAGAGGCACACTGGACAGGCGCTTGTCCGATGCGATGTTGTCCCGCAGCTGCCGGAAGGTCTCGCGCTTGAAAAAGCGGGCATTATCCTTGAGCAGGCACAGCCTGGCGGGTTCCACCGCCTGCAGCAGCATCCCCTCCCCGAACATCTCCCGGCTGATGGCAGCCAGCTCTTCATTCCGTTGCGTCAGATCCATTCGTGACTCCCCAAAGGTCAAAAAGGGTTTCGGGCGTGACCTCCTCAGCCCAGTGGTCATGCAGCCACTGCATGATCTCCGGCGAAGACGCCACCTTGCCCTCGAAATCATCACACACGCCCGGATTCGCCAGCCGGAACGCGCCATCCCACAACCATTTGCGCCTGTAGCGGGCATAGACTACCGGGAGCCGCCGCCACTGGAGCCAGCAGCGGCATACGGCGGCGGGCACCAATTCGAGTTCCATCCCCGGAGGCAGGGCGGCCCGGAGCTGGCGCAGGACAGCCGCGGAAAACATGCTCGCATCGGCCCAGATGAAATCCGTGAAGCCCTCGACACATCCCCCCCTGGCACGCTGCGATGGGCCTTTTCCTTCAGGCTCAGGGCAAAATTCCTGGGCCACCCCGCCCCCCACATCCATCTGGCCAGCGACAGAAGTGTCCATCTGCCCATCATCGTCATCAGGCTGTTCAGGGCCGCCATCCTGTGCTATGCTGCTCCTGTGGGGCTCCATGCTCTCAGGCAGGGCGATGCTGTCAGGCAGGCAGGAGCCGACCCACTCCCGGATGTCCACACCAAGGCGGAAGGCATCGCCGGGGTCTTTGCCTTCCGGCGTCGGCCAGCGCAGGCTGGCCGGGTAATGCCGCTCCCAGAACTCCACCCCGTCAGCTCCGGGGCCGTCGTAATCCAGAGCGATCCCGATCCTGACGGCCTGCCTCAGACGCTCATGGGCATGGGCATCGGGCTTGCCCCGGTTGGTGCGGACGGCCAGCGCCCCCACCACGCCGCCCGTGGCGTAGTGGATCAGGATGGCGTCCAGCTCCGCCTCGGTCACGAAGTAGGCCGCCAGCGGGGCCGGGCGTGAACTGGAGAGCAGCAGGGGGGCCTTGCAGGAGCCCTCCAGCTCAAGGTATTTGGGCGAACGCTCGCGCAAGTCCTGCTTGTGCCGCCTGATCCGCAGGTTAAGCACCCGCCCGTCGGCCCCCAGCGTCGGAATCACGATGCCGCGCGGGATGAAGATGCGGGTATGCTCCCTGCCGTCATCCCCCTTGCGCGGGGGCAGCCCCAGGGCCGCACGAGCCCGGAACCGCCCCGGAAAGCGCCCGCTCTCCGCCCGAAGGTAGCCGATCCGGTACGCCCGGACGGCCTCCTCGCTGATGCCCCGCCTGGCCAGCCATGCCAGCGCGGTCGGCTCCTCCCAGATCACCGCCTCGGCTTCGGCCAGCAGCTTCCCGGCATACTCGCACCACGGCTCGGTAGGTTCCGGCCACTGCTGGGGCTCCCAGAGGGAGCTTTCCCGGCGGGGCTCTGCCGGAGCCCGGCGCCGCCGGAAGGAAGGACGCCTGCCCTTGATCCCCAGCTCCGCCAGCGCCGTCTTGAAGTCCATGCCCTCCACCTTGGTCAGGTAAGCGATGGTATCCCCACTGGCACCACACTGACGGCACGACCAGATCCCCTTGAGCCCGTTCTGGGCACAGACTTCGCCCAGGTTTTCGGCCCTGTCCGGCCAGATCATGAAACGGTCGGACTTCCCCGGTTCACCACCGCACAGGGGGCAGGGGCCGTTCCATGCGCCGCCCTGTCGCTTCACAGCCTCGCCAAAGCGGCTCTTGTAGTAATCAAGCAAAGTCATCTGTCCGCACCTGTCCAATGTTTATTTTTCTTAACTATCTATTTTATTATATTTTTTACTATTTTGGACAGGTGGACAGATACATGTATATGTTATTATGCACATGTGTGCCTGCACGGACATGCGCATGGAATAAGGGGGGGAATCTGTCCACCTGTCCATTTTCATTTTTTATCAACAATTCCATACTATTAACCTCATGAGCATACGGACAGATGCGGACAGATCACTTTGAAGCACGATGATCCTCCAGCTCCATCCGGGCCTCGACGGTCAGGTCGATGCCCAGACGCCATGAGCCGTTGGAGCGCTTGTAGGCGATGTCCTTCTTGTTCAAGGCCTCCGCGAATTTCTTGGCGGAGATGGAATAGCGTCTGTCCCGGTAACGGGCGTACCAGATGCAGAAGGCCTCATGCAGATCCGTGGCGTTGACCTTCAGGGTGTAGTTGGCGGGGTTGGCCTGATGGGATTCCGAGATGCACCACTCCGAGAGGAAAAGGCCCACGTCGTCCCAGCTGGCCCGCTGCTCCCGCGTCCATTCCCGCACCTTGTCCGGGATCTTGAGGCCGTCCCGCAGGTACTCCATGCTGCCGCGCACCATGCGGGCCAGCACCCCCTTGGCCTCGGCCCCGATTTTCTCGTTCAGGTCTTTGTCCGCCGGGCGCTCGTAGGGCTGCTCCGGCCGCTCCACGAAGGAAAGCGGCCACTTGATGAGGACTGCCCGCGCCCAGAAGGCCGCGTCGTCGGCCTTGGCCTTGGGCAGCTCGTTGGTGGTCATGATGGGCAGGTGGGTCTGGAGCCATGTGGTCTGGAGCTTGTCCTGGAGGCCGCGCGCCGTGATGTAGCCACCGCCGGTCAGCTTCTTGAGCTTGGCCAAGGCAAAGCGCTGCCCCTCCTCCGCTTCGTTGATCCACGCCACGCACATGCCGCGCAGGGCCAGCACGTCCGGAGACGGGGCCGAGGAGTTCCGCGTCTGCTGCATCTGCAAGAACATCTCCACGGGCACGTCGCCGGAGAGCGTCTGACCCAGCACATGTGTCACCAGCTTGATGAGCGTGTCCTTGCCGTTGCGCCCGTGTTCGCCCCACATGATGGTGAAGATGTGGTCGCGGCGTTCCGTAATGAGGCCGTAGCCAAGGAGCCGCCAGATGAAGTCCACCAGCTCCTGATCCCCGTCCATGGACGACAGCAGGAAGCGGTTGGTCTCCGGGCAAGGGTCATCTTTCCGCAACAGCTCCGGGTCGTACTCGGTCACGATGGCGTTGAGGATGTACTCGTCAGGCCTCCCCGGACGCAACTCTCCGGTACGGAGGTCGATCACACCGTTGGGGCAGGCCTTGACGTAGTGCTGCTGGTCGATCTGCTTGGGCAGCACCACCAGCGGATCGCGGATGCGGCGCAGCATCTGGAGCAGTTTGTCCTGCCCCGGCGTGTCGCGGAGCTGGCTCACCCGGCGTAAAACCGCCGAGGCCAGACCTTCGATCTTGGCCCGCTCATTCTTGTCGGTCTCCTCTGCCGCCTCGGCCTGCTTGCTCTCGGCCAGCCGCAGGTACAGCTCACAGACGTCCTCGATGCGCTGGGCGGCCATATCGAAATCATCCTCGATCCAATGGTGCCCGCCCCAAATCAGGAAACGATCCCAATACTTGACATAGATCACCGTGCCGTGATGGAGGCGGCTGTAGAGCTTGGCATCGCCCACGCGGTTCTCGTTGAAGTAGGCCAGCAGGTCGTCGTTCGTGATCTCGATCTTGGAGACCTCCACGGGCTTCCTGCCCTTCTCGGCCCTCGCCGCAGCCTCTTGCTTACGGCGCTCCTCGACCTTGGCCTTCATTTCTGCTTTTCTGCTTCCCATAATGTGCCCACCCCTAATTGTGAAAAATATAACAAAACAAAAAGCCCCGCATATCAGGAATGGTTTTCCTTATTTACGAGGCTTTCATTTCGTGAATCGCGGCCGAGGGCCGAAGTACACAGTCCCTTGCCCGAAAGGGAGGCCCAGAAGGACCCGCAGGCAAGGTGAAGACGCAGAGCGACGGCCGGGCGCAGAAGGACATTTCTGGCCCGGCCGTTCATGCCGATGGGGGAACAGGGGGAAGGCACTCGCCCCTGCTGTCAGATGGGGGGATGGTTGGGCAGAGACGCCCAGGGGATGTTTACAAGATGCGTTTACAAATTGGTGTGCATAACGGTGCATTTTGCTGCTCCGGTACGCTCATGAAACGCAGGAAATTCAATGGCGGCAAACGCTGCCGGTTGGCCTTTCACGCCGTCGACAGGGGTTCAAATCCCCTTGGGGACGCCATTAGATTCCAATAGGTTACGTCATGTTTCCTAAAAACATACCCGGTGGGGTTAGCGCCGGGGGTTAGTTTTTCGGAAAGAGGCTCTTGAAGATAACACTTCAAGGGCCTTTCCTTTTGCCGATGTGAGCCCTGTGGGGCAGTCTTTTCTTGTGTGGGGCACGGTTCCGCCCCTCATCCGGCAAGCGGACGTGCTACAGCTTCTTCTGTTTGGGTATTCTGGTATGAAACGGGGGGATTTTTGTTCTACGAGAAGGTCAATACCCACATCGTCGAGGGTTAGCGCGCCCGACGGCGCACGATGACCTGACTATCAGCCTGCGGCGGGGAAAACGGCAGAACCTTGGCCGGTGCGCGGCCCGCCAAGGAATCTAGGGCGGTTGCCACTTCCTTGAACGCGCCAAGGCCATGCAGGTAGCGGTCTGTAGTACTCTGCTTTTCGTGCCGCAGACTGTGCTGGATGCTGAACAAGCTGTGCCCTTCCTGCGCCAGAATGGTTGCCGCCAAGTGCCGGATGGCATGGAAGTGGTTACTCGCCCCCTGTCGGTTTTCCCATAGCCAGAGCAAGGTTTGCCGAACTTCGGCGTTCAGAGGCATTTCATCGCGTTTCACCGTGCCGGTGCGGGTTTTGCGCGTGGTCAGCGTTACTGTGTTCCGCGCAAAGTCCACCTCGTCCCAGGTCAGTCGGAGCAGTTCGCTCTTTCGGGCCGCGAGGTTCAGATAACAGGTCAGCAGGGCCTGTTCCCGTTCCGGGGCAACCGCGTACACTTTCCAGAAATCCGTTTCCGGGGGGATGTAACGCGGAGTGCGGATTTCCGCATAGCGCTGGCAGCCGAGGAAGGGATCGGGCTGATCCAGCGGAAAGCCGTCAAGGTAGGCGACGCCCCAGCGCCAGGCGGTGGTCAGCACTTTACGGTCTTTGTTTGAGCAGTTCGGTCCACGCCGGTCTTTTTGCCAGGCAAGGTAAACGCGGGCTTGCCGCCGTCCGAAACTTTCCACCGGCATATCAGGAGACAGCCCTTCGGTTTTGGCGAGATAGCGCATCAGCCGCTTGAAGCCATCACGTTTTTCTTTGAATGTAGAAAGGGTATTGCGCCGTTCGCATTCTTCAAGGTAAGCGTTGGCCCATTCAAGGATGCTCAGTTTCTTCCGGCAGGAGTCCGTAGGGATCAGGGCTTGCTGTTCGGCATTCAGCTTCTTTGCCGCCCGCAGGTCTTTCTTGGTCTGCTCTTCCCAGGCGATTGCGGCCCGGTGATCGGCCTTTGCGCTGCCGAACCACTTCACCGCCGCCATTTTGCCGTCCATCCAGACCTGGCCTTTCCAACGCTTCGGAGCGCCCTTTTTCTTTGCTATAAAGGTAGGCATCATTCATACTCACTATGCGATTTTCATAGAACCGTATGGTGCGCCCAATTCTGACGCCCCCGAACGCCTCATAATACCGTCGCACGGTACGGACATCAACGCGAAAAATAGCAGCGACCTCCGCTGCCGTGAGGATGCGCCCGATGGCGTTTTCTGGTACAGATGACCTCGGTTCCATGCTTGCCGCATAACATGCGGCAGGAAAGCCATCTGCCCCCATAAGCGATAGAGAACGGAAAACCATATGAAAACAAAGTCCGGCAAAAAAACTCCCCTGTCTCCTTTACCGTTGCATTTTACCGATGGGATAACGTCCGACTCCTTGGCGGCATGGGCGGGTGAAGCCGCGTTTCAGCGCGGGCACGCCTATTACAAAGCCGGAAAGGTTCGCGATATTGCCCTTGCCTCTGAAGGCCGCGTGCTGGCTACCGTTGACGGAACAAGAAGATATTCCACCATGATTTTCCGAAAGAGCAACGGGGAACTGGCAGACGCATGCACCTGCCCTTACGGATTGCGGTGTAAGCATGCCGTTGCCCTGGCTTGCGCTTGTCAGGCTCTCTCCGCCGGGAAGCGGCCCATTCCTCTTGCCTCCGCCGATGACAGACGTCTGCTCGACCTGGAGATTGAGTTTCCTGGCGAAACGCAACAAACTGGAGACGGCTCTTCCCCGCAAGAACTGGAAGCCGCGCTCAAAAAACTCTCCAAAGAACAACTGGTTACCCTTGTACTCCAGGCCGCGCGCCTTGCTCCCGAGGTAGCTGCCCTGTGTCCCGGAAAAGCGGAGTCCAGGCAAAAAAACGTTCTGGCCATGGTAAAGGATGTGCGCAGAGCCATGCGCAAGGCGGAGGAAGAGCCGGACTGGGGCGATTATGACGGTTACTACCGGGGTGGCCCCGATTATGAACCGGTGCGCAAAAAGCTGGATATCCTGCGCTTGGCCGGATTTCCGGAGGAAGTGCTCGAACTTGGTTTTGATCTGATTGAGGACAGCAAAAGCCAGATCGAAATGTACGATCAAGAAGGCGAGATCCAAGATGCTATTGCCGAGTGCATGACTGTTGTCCTCCAGGCCTTGCGCGATGTGGGCCGGCCCATGCATGAAAAATTGCTTTGGGCTGCCGATGCGGTATTGGCCGACGAATTTGCCGTCAGCGATTGCTTTTGGGAAATTCTGCGTGAAACACACGCGACGGCGGAATGGAACCCCGTGGCTGACGATCTGCTATCTCGCGTTGCCACCCATGCCAGTCAGGGCTATGCCCGCCGGGCATTGATTGACCTTACGGCGCACGCCCTGACTGCCGCCGGGCGGGATGATGAACTTCTTGATCTGCACAGGCAGGAGGCCGTCCATTCCGGCGAATACCTGCCCCTTGTGCAATACTTGCTGGAAAAGGGCGAGGACCGGGAAGCCGAGGAATGGATCCATAAGGGTATGGCCGCCCTGGAGAAAAAAGAACCGTATACGGTTGAACGGCTCCGCGCCTGCCTGCTGGATCTGCGCAAAAAGCAAAAGGACTGGGATAGTGCTCTGTGCATGCAGACAGAAGATTTTGTTGCCCGCGCTTCCTTGGAACAGTTCAAAGAATGTCGCCGCAGCGCCGAAAAACTCAAAATTTGGCCTGTTCTGCGTCCCTTGCTTATGGATTTTCTCATTGAAAGAAAAATTCCCTGGTCTCAGGATGCCTGGCCTTGTCAAAATCGCGGCAAGCTGTCCCGCTTTCATGAGAAGCACCCCGACTTTACCACGCTCATCAATTTGGCCATTGCCGAGAAAAAACCGGCGGAGGTGCTCAAGTGGTATGATCTGCAACGCAAAACCCAGCGCGGGTACGGCTACAGTGCCGACAGCGTGGCCGATGCCGTGCGGGAGTTTGCGCCGGAGCGGGCGATTGCCTTATGGAAGGGCCTTGCGGAAGCGCAGATCGCTTTGACCAAGCCCAATGCCTATGTGGCGGCAGCCGTATTTTTGCGCAAGCTGGGCAAACTTATGCGCGAACGCGATATGGCGGCGCAATGGGATATCTACATTCAGTCTCTGCGCCATACCCATCGTCGCAAGACGCGCCTCATGGAAGTGCTGGACGGGCTGTCTCCGGTCGAAAAACATGTTGGCCGCGAGGATACTCAGAGGAAAAAATGACAGAGGACGTTTCGGCCGAGTTGGCCCGCCTGCAAGCGGAAAACTCCCACCTCAAGGCAATCTTGCGGCAACACGGCATCACTTGGGGTAGTTCCCTCTCTTCCGCGCCGCCCGTTTTGGAGGACGTCACTATTGCTGACCCGGTAACGCCTCCTTCAGTTGTTCTTTCGCCTGCCGGCAAGATTGCCCTTTTCCAGAGCTTGTTCCGTGGCCGGACAGATGTTTATCCCCAAAGGTGGGAATCGCAAAAGGGCACATCAGGATATTCTCCCGTATGCGGCAATGAATGGCGTCCTGGAATCTGCGGCAAGCCCAAGGTGCGATGTGGCGATTGTGAGCACAGGCAATTGACCCCATTGACTGAACAGGCGCTCTATGACCACTTGGCCGGTAAAAAGACGCTTGGGGTTTACCCGCTTCTTCCCGACGACACCTGCCATTTCCTGGCAATGGACTTCGATGAGGCGCAGTGGCGCGATGACGCCCGCGCCGTGTTGCTCTCCTGCCGGCAATGCGATGTTCCTGCCTCGTTGGAAATATCCCGCTCCGGCAAAGGCGCGCACATCTGGATTTTCTTTTCCGTTCCGGTGTCCGCTCGTGAAGCCCGCATGCTGGGAGCCGCGCTTGTCAGCCATACCTGCGAAAGAACGCGCCAACTCGCTTTAAGCAGCTACGATCGCTTTTTCCCCAGCCAGGATACATTGCCCAAAGGCGGATTTGGCAACCTCATCGCCTTGCCTTTACAGAAAATACCGCGCTCACAAGGGCACAGCGTTTTTGTGGATGCAAACTTAACAGCATTTCCTGACCAATGGGCGTATCTCAGCACAGTGGTCCGCATGACGCCGGATGCGCTCTCTCAAGCCATTCTCCAGGCGAGTGGCGGCAGACACTCTCTGGACGTGGCGTTCACTACTGACGGGGATAACGCAGCCAGGCCTTGGGAGAATCAGAAGATTTCATGCCGTAAGATTGCCGGACCATTGCCATCAAGCATTACCCTGGTGCTTGCCAATCAGATATTCATTGATAAACGCGAAGTTCCCCAGCCCTTGCTGAATCGCCTGATCCGTCTTGCGGCATTCGCCAATCCCGAATTTTACAAAGCGCAGGCCATGCGCCTGCCTGTTTGGAATAAGCCCCGGCTTGTCTGTTGCGCGGAAAACCTTTCGCAACACATAGGCCTGCCTCGTGGGTGTCTGGACGCCCTGCTGGAACTGCTTGAGTACAATAATATTCTTCCGGTTATCGAGGATAAACGCGTCAAGGGCAGCGGATTGTCGGTAAAATTCAAGGGAAAATTGCGCAAGGATCAACAATTGGCCGTAAAATCCATGCTGGCGCAGGATATCGGAGTACTCCACGCAACTACCGCTTTTGGCAAAACAGTGGTTGCGGCGGCGCTTATCGCCAAACGGAAAACCAGTGCCCTTGTGTTGGTCCACCGTGCGGATCTCTTGCGGCAGTGGCAGGAAAGGCTTGTTCAGTTTCTTGGCATAGCCTCCGGCGATATAGGCCTTATCGGTACCGGAAAACATAAGCCCAGCGGTAAAATTGATATCGCTCTGCTCCAGACGCTTGCCCGTAAAGACGATCTGGCCGAATTTTTAGATGGCTACGGCCATATTATTGTTGACGAGTGCCACCACATCGCTGCTTTTTCCTTTGAAAACATCCTCAAGCAGGCCAAGACGCGATTTATTCTGGGCTTGACCGCCACGCCGCAACGCCGGGACGGGCACCATCCCATTATATTTATGCAGTGTGGCGACATCCGGCACAGTGTGATCCGAATGGAACATATGCCAGCCAGACTTGACGTCAAAGTACAGAGCTTGCCAACTCCTGCGCTGCCATCGGAACCCGGCATCCATGAGGTGTTCCGCGCTCTTTGTGAGGATTGCCGCAGAAATGCTCACATTGTGGAAGACATATGTAAGCTGTGGTATGAAGGACGCAAAACACTTGTGCTGACGGAACGGACAAGCCATCTGGGAAAACTGCAAGAACTCCTCGCTGCCAAAGGAATACCTTGTCACATCCTGCATGGGCGTCTGCCAAGCAAGCAACGAGCTGTTGCGCTTGAAGAACTTAAGGCCATGCCCGATACCGCGGCTCGGGTAATACTGGCTACAGGTCGGCTCATCGGTGAAGGCTTTGATCATTCGCCGCTGGATACCATGGTGCTGGCCATGCCCATTTCGTGGCAAGGAACCCTGCAACAATATGCCGGACGCCTGCATCGGGAGCATGTTGGCAAAACAGATATTCGGATTTATGACTATGTGGAAAAAGACAACCCGCAGTTGTATCGGATGTGGAAAAAACGATGCACAGGGTATGGGGCTATGGGGTATCAAATTTCTACTGATGACACAATCACAAGATTACCAAGCGATAGAGAATAGAGCAGCATATGAAAACAACATCCAAACATTTACAGCCATTATGCCTTCCCAGTGTTTTCAACGTGCTTGAACTGAACAAATCCCAGGAAATACTCACTGCTTCGCTGGTCGCCTGCCATATGTTGTGGCCGGAACTCAAGGAGGAACGCAGCCGGAGCATGTACATGACGCTGTGTTTGCGAAAAATTCATGATGTGCTGCTGGAGACGGAAAAAGAGCAGGCGCAGACCCAGTTCACCTATCTTGTGGAAACATATTTCGGGAGTTGGCAAAAATATACACAGAATCTGGCATCTGTGCATTTCCCTTCGCAAGGTAAAGGCTCTCTGTCGGAGCGCGCCTGGCAGGGGCATGTGGCCGGAACGGTATTTCTACATGCTTTCCACAATGGAGTAAGCCTGAACGATGCCGCCAAAGCGGTTTCGGATACTGTCTACAGCCCCGCTCACGCGGATGCCGTTGAGGGCCTGCCCAAACCCTCCCCGGACAACATTATGAAAAACTATTGGCCGCGTTTTCAGAATGTCGCCCACTTCTGGGCCGCCCTGCGCTATTTTGTGATGCCGGAACCGACCGACAGCATTATCCGGCTGGATAAGGCCACCCCTATCCCGGAAGCAGACGGGGATGTCCGCCCCGGCTGGCGTGGCGTGGTCAATCTGGCTCACGATTTTCTGGAACGCTCCGCTGATGTAAAACGCTACAAGACCCACAAGCCTCTCTTGGATCAAGAAACGGCTTTTCGCGTAATCTTCACGGAATAATTCATCTCCCTCATTCTCTTTTTCCTCGACAAGGCTCCCGGTTTTCCGGGGGCCTTCTTTTTCTTTTCTCAAGCACTCTGGATTACTTCCACACCTGGATCATACTTTTTCCCGTGATAGGTTTCACACATATCACGGGGAAGCGTTCATGTTTTCCGCATTTCCGGAATGTCTTTTCCCGAAGGGGGAGAAAAAGATGAAAAATACTCGACCGCACCAAAGAACACTTTTTTCTTTAGTTTTGCCAATCTTGCCCTCACGTTTTCCCGGCGATTCACTTCCGTTTTTTTCGAGCAAGGCAGATATATTTCCTGTCAGCGCCATGAGCTTTTCCTCGCCGCGCTTACAGGCGTCCGGCAACGGCGTTTTCTCTTTTCTCCCACGCATACTGTGTTTTCCCCATGCCTGTTTATTCGTCCACCGTCATCCCGGAGGGCCAGCCTACGGAACGTGTACACGCGCTGTCGCGCTGTCCCCGTTCCGGCTGGCGAGGGGTTGCACCCCTTCGAACCCCACCCGCCCGGTCGAAGACTCCAGCCAGGCTAAGGACAAAAGGCGGAAGGGATTATGAGGACGACTGTGGCTCGCGCTACCTCCCTGCGCATTCGCCTGCACCCCGAGGAAAAGGAACTGCTGCGCCTGAACGCGGGCATCCAGGGGCTGAGCATTGCCGATTATATAAGGCAAAGCTGTCTGAGCTACCGCTTGCGGAAAAGCCCGATGGAAAAAGAGCGGCTCCGACAGCTTGCCCGCATCGGCGCGAACCTGAACCAGATCGCCAAATGGGCCAACACCTACAAACGAGCCGTAGAAGCCGTGGAAGTGCTGACGGCCCTGGCGAGCCTGGAAAGAGAAATCGGCACGTTCATGGCGGCGGAAAAACCCGAATTGGAAAATACGGAAGGCGAGCCATGATCATGAAAGTCTTTCCACACGGCACCGGTGAAGGCGACAAACCGACCCGCTATCTTGTCCGTCCGGATTATCCGGGGAGAGACACACGCCCCCCGCAGGTGCTGCGAGGCGATGTCGCTGTGACTCGCGCTCTCATCGACAGCATACACCGCAAGTGGAAATACACAGCCGGAGCCCTCTCCTGGCATCCCGACGACAAGGTATCGCCGGAAAAGGAAGAAGAGGTCATGGATGCCTTCGAGCAGGTTGCTTTCGCCGGGTTGGAGCCGGATCAGCGCAACATTCTTTGGGTGCGTCACGTCCATGCCGGACATCACGAATTACACTTCGTCATTCCCCGGCTGGAGCTTTCCAGCGGCAACGATTTCAACGCTTGTCCTCCGGGCTGGCAAAAAGATTTCGACGTGTTCCGCGACCTCTTCAACCACCGGGAACAATGGGCACGCCCTGATGACCCGGCCAGGATCAGGGAGGACCTGCCGAAAAAGGCCGACCTGTTCAAAGCCCGTTTGGCCCGATGGGACAAGGAAATCAAGGAGAGTGACCGCGACAGGGCCAAGGAGGTCATTCACGCGTTCCTCAAGAAAAAAATCTCCCAAGGCCTGATCCGTAACCGGGCCGACATCTTCTTGGCACTGAAAGAAGCGGGCTACGTCATCAATCGGGCCGGGAAAGACTACATCTCCATCAAAACCCAGGGTGGCGACAAGCTGCGCTTCAAGGGAACCATCTACCGTGAGGAGTGGACGCCCAAGGTCGTCATTGAGGAAGAAAACGAAGAGGAGCGACGGGGAAAAACGCGAAAAGTCATTGCCCGCCTTGAGCAAGACTTGGAACGAGTGTTGGAAAAACGCGCGAGATGTAATCGAAAACGCTATCCCCCCAAATGGCCGTACATCGAACAAAACCTCCGGCTTGTTTTGCCGGAAAAGAAGGAGGCATTGAATCATGACCGAAATGGAAAGGATGCTCAGTCAGTCGTTGACCCGATTGGAACAGAACTTCGACGCCAGGCTGGCGCTTTACGACCAGCGTCTGAAAATCCAGGAGGACAACCAGATGCTGCTCCAGTCGGAATTGCGGACTTTGAAACGCTTGTTCAGCGATGTCAGCGAAGTGTACGCGAGCTTGCAGACCGTATTGGTGAAATTGAAAAGCGGCGCATAGAGCGGGAAATTCCGGCTCCGCGCATGCGTATGCGGTAGGAGAAAAAGCATGGGCAACCCCCAACGTATTCCGGTAGAGGCGATCCAGGCCATGAAAAAGATTCTGGACGCCCTGCCGGACAAAAATCTCGGCAAGACCAAGGAAGAAGCCCTGACCATGTTGGGCGACCAGATTCGGCGAGCCTACGCCAAGGGGTACAGCGCCAAGGAACTTGCCGCGATCATGACCAGGGGCAATGTGGCCGTTTCCGCGCCCACACTCCGGGCTCACACCTGTCCGGCGTCCACCAGGGTGCGAAAGACGAAACCTCATGAAGATATTCAGAAAAACGAAGCGGCAAAAGCCGAAAACCAGAAAAACGTTCCGGTGCAAAAGACAGAGCGGAAAGAACCGTCTTTCTACACGCCGGACATACCCGATACGGAGCTTTGATTATGAACGGCAATCCCAACATGTATTATGTGGGCGGCAGCAAGGGCGGCGTCGGCAAAAGCCTTTTTTCCTTCGCCCTGACCGATTATCTGTTAAACCAGGAACGCGATGTCCTGCTTGTGGATACGGACACCGATAATCCGGACGTGTACAAGGCGCACAAAGATCTCAATCTTCCCAACCTGGCGTGCATAATGAACACCTTGGACGACGCGGACGGTTGGGCCGAGTTGTTCGACACGGTACAAAACTACCCGGCGCATACCGTGGTCGTCAACGCCGCCGCCAGAACCAAGGCCAGCACCACCGCCTATGGCGATATCATGCAGGCAGCCTTGCAGGAAATACGGCGGGAGCTGACCGTGTTTTGGGTCATCAATCGCCACCGGGATTCCATTGAACTCTTGCATGCGTTCCAACAGGCCTTTCCCGGCGTGCCCGTCCATGTCTGCCGAAACCTCTACTTTGGCCCATCAGAGCGTTTCGAGATGTACAACAGTTCCAAAGCGCGGGAAACCATTGAGAAATCCGGCAGGACGCTGGATTTCCCGGACGTGGCGAATCGCGTCACCGACTGGCTTTATTCAAAGCGAATGTCCATCCGCGCCGCCCACTCGGAAATGCCGCTGGGCACTCGCGTGGAGTTGCAGCGTTGGCGGTTGCGGTGCGCGGAGCTATTTTCGCAGGCGCTGGATGGTGTTGCATACCAATCTCAGCCTAAAGCGTAACCACTTTTTGCCATGTATGCCTATCTCTGCCTGTCTATGCGGCTTAATTCCTTTGACAGGCGAGCAGGCCCCCCGTATATTTTTCCGTTAGCTTTGGAGTCAACCACAACGAGAATCTCCGGCAAAGTGAGAGCAAATATGACAGACATGGAAGACCGCTGGCTGTCAGTGGATGAAATCACGCGCTATCTCGGCGTCAGTAGCGATACGGTGTATCGTTGGATTGACAAGTATTCCATGCCCGCCCACCGCATGGGGCGGTTTTGGAAATTCAAAAAAGATGAAGTGGATGCCTGGGTAAAGGCTGGCGGAGCTGATGAAGGCAAAAAGAGGGATGCGTAATTCTGATGGCGGCAACAAAATACAGCATGTCTTTTACTACCGGCGCTCTGTTTTATCACTAGTCCGTCCGTATAATTGAGCTTTTTTCTTCTTTGAAACAATGGGAGAAGGTGCGGGAAGCCGTTATTGCCGAAAATGCCATTCAGGCTCGTACAACAACCACCTTGAAGCGTGTGTCAGCCTGAGTAGCAGCGTAGTCTCCACTGCCACCACACGCCTGCACCCAAAGGAAAGTGATCGCCCGATCGACAATTTTCTTGATACGTTTTGCTTGATACTTTTTGCCTAGAATTTACAACCCAATTAAGCTACTCTCACCTTGCCAGAAACAGTCCTATATGCTTTGGCTTTTGGCAGCGAAATTTAACTTTAGTCGGGAAGTCTATGGCGCAACTTGAGCAAATAACAGTCGGAAGCAACGTAACTGGCCTTGCGGGCCGTGAGCCTGTAACTATTGTCGCTGTAAAATGGTACGGAACAAGTGTTCTTGAAGTTACTTTCAAGAACGGCAAAGGCGAGTTGGGGCACCAGCTTGTATACCGCGATGACGAAAGCGCTATCAATATCTTGGACAGCAATCTTCCCTGGAGTTTTGACGCTGATTCCGATTTGCTCCGGCTGGCTTCAGAGGCGTACCGCATAAACCTTGCTTATATTTTTGATCCATATCTCGCGGTACACACTTCTTCCATTGAACCTCTTCCGCACCAAATTTCCGCTGTATACCAGGAAATGCTTGCACGGCTACCGCTACGTTACATTCTTGCGGACGATCCCGGCGCTGGCAAAACCATCATGACCGGCCTGTTCCTCAAGGAACTGATCATTCGCGGCGATTTGAAGCGCTGCCTCATTGTGTCGCCGGGAAGTCTGGCCGAACAGTGGCAGGACGAACTGTACCGCAAATTCAATTTGCGCTTTGAAATCCTTACCAATGACCGCATTGAGTCCGCCGTTTCCGGCAATGTGTTTACCGAAGCCAACTACGCCATAGCCAGGTTGGATAAACTGGCCCGCAACGAGCAGATTCAGGAAAAATTGCGCGTTACGGACTGGGATCTGATTGTCTGCGACGAAGCGCATAAAATGTCCGCCACCATTTGGGGCGGCGAAGTAAAATATACCAAGCGTTTCCAGCTTGGACGGCTCCTTTCCGGTATCACGCGCCATTTCCTGCTGCTCACGGCCACACCGCACAACGGCAAGGAAGAAGACTTTCAGCTTTTCATGTCATTGATTGACCCGGATCGCTTTGGCGGGGCTTCGCGTAGCGGCGCTCAGGCTGTGGACGTTTCCGATGTCATGCGCAGGCTGGTCAAAGAGGAACTGCTAAAATTTGACGGCAGGCCGCTTTTCCCGGAGCGCATCGCCTATACCGTCAACTATGACCTTTCGCCCAAAGAGGCGGAACTCTACACCGCCGTCACCAACTATGTGCAGGAGGAGTTCAACCGGGCGGATCAGTTGAACAGCGAGCGCAAGAACACTGTCGGTTTTGCTCTTACCATCCTGCAACGTCGCCTGGCCTCTTCGCCGGAAGCCATTTACCAGTCTCTGCATCGCCGGGTGGAGCGGCTTGAACGCCGCCTGGCCGAGGAAGAACTCGGCAAACGAGCGGATGACTACCGCGCCTCCATTGATTTGGATGATTTTGACGAGGACGACTTCTCCTCCGAAGAACTGGAAACGGCGGAAGAAGCTCTTGTGGACAAGGCTTCCGCCGCATCAACCATAGCGGAGTTGCGTGCTGAAATAGCCACGTTGAAAACCCTGGAAAATATCGCCAACGAAATTCGCATGAGCGGCGAAGACCGCAAATGGGAAGAACTTTCCAGCCTGTTGCAGGACAATTCTTCCATGTTCGGGACGGACGGCTTGCGCGAAAAGCTGATCATCTTCACCGAACACCGGGATACCCTGCGCTATCTGACCGATAAAATCCGCTCCCTGCTTGGAGCTGATGAAGCGGTCGTGAATATTCACGGCGGTATGCTCAGGGACGAACGCCGCAAGGTGGAGGAACTTTTCAAGCAGGACAAGGGCGTTCGCATCCTCATCGCCACAGACGCGGCGGGCGAAGGCATCAACCTGCAACGCGCCCACCTGATGGTCAACTATGACCTTCCCTGGAACCCCAACCGCCTGGAACAGCGTTTTGGTCGCATCCACCGCATCGGACAAACGGAAGTGTGCCACCTGTGGAACCTGGTTTCCAGAGAAACGCGAGAAGGCATGGTTTTCCAGCGCCTGTTCGAGAAACTGGAACAGGAGCGCGAGTCCCTTGGCGGCAAGGTCTTTGATATTCTCGGTAAAGTATCCTTCAACAACCGCTCTCTGCGTGAGCTTCTGATTGAAGCCATCCGTTACGGCAATGATCCGGAAGTGCGTGACCGGCTGAACCAGATTGTGGATAACTCCATGAATCGGGCGGAATTGGAAACCCTGCTGCAAGAGCACGCCCTGACGGACGACATCATGGACGTTCACAAGGTGACGGCCATCCGCGAAGACATGGAGCGCATGGAAGCGCACAAGTTGCAACCGCATTTTATCGAGGCCTTTTTCCTGGAAGCGTTCGGCAGCCTTGGCGGCAAAATCAAACCGCGTGAAAAGGGGCGCTATGAGATCACCCATGTTCCTTTTGCCGTGCGCAACCGGGATATGCAAATCGGCTTTGGCGAGCCGGTGCTTTCCCGCTATGAGCGGGTGTGTTTTGATAAAGTGTACAGCGCCGTTCCCGGTTTGACGCTTGCAACCATCATCTGCCCCGGCCATCCGCTTCTGGAAGCCACCATTGATCTTGTCCGCGAACGCCATGTGGACGTTTTGAAGCGAGGCTCCGTTTTTGTTGACGAAAATGACGACAGCCTGGAACCCCGGCTGCTTTTCTATATTGAAGACGCCATTCAAGATGGTACAAAGCGCGTTATCTCCAAAAACGTCCATTTTGTGGAAATCAAGGAAGACGGTAGCGCGTCCGGCGCCGGGTACGCGCCGTACCTCGACTACAGCGCCCCCAAAGAGGAAGAATTGGCGGCAGTGCGTTCCTTCCTGGCCGATCAGGACTGGCTGAAAAAGGATGTGGAGGATATTGCCCGCAGCTATGCCATCGCCAATATTATTCCCGCACACTTTTCCGAAGTGCGCTCGCGCAAAGAGCGCATGGCTGAAAAAACAGCAAAAGCGGTCAAAGAACGCCTGACAGCGGAAATTCGGTATTGGGATTACCGCGCCGCCGATTTGAAGCAAAAAGAGGCGGCGGGCAAGGTCAATGCCCGGCTCAACTCCCAGCGTGCCCAGCAGCGGGCGGAAGAGCTGGAAGGTCGGCTGCACAAACGCATGGCCGAGTTGGAACTGGAAAAACGAATTTCCGCCATGCCGCCGGTCATTGTGGGCGGCGCGTTGGTCATTCCACGCGGCCTTCTGCTTACGTTGATGCCCGACGCAATGCCAGACACAATGAAGGGCGCGAAGGGTGCGGCTCCAAGCATTTTCACCTTGGGCGACAAAAAGGCTGTTGAACTGGTCGCCATGCAAGCAGTCATGGATGTGGAGTCCGCCCTCGGCTTTACGCCCAAAGACGTCAGCGCCGCAAAATGCGGCTATGACGTGGAATCGCATATCCCGGTCGCACTCCGCACTGAAAGCACGGCATCCTTGCGCTTTATCGAGGTGAAAGGCCGGGCCAAGGGGGCCACCACCGTCATCGTCACCAAAAACGAGATTTTAACCGCCCTCAACAAGCCGGAAGAGTTCATTCTGGCACTTGTTGAAGTGGACGGGAGCAATACCAAAACTACCTACCTGAAAAAGCCGTTCACCAACGCGCCGGATTTTTCATCCCGGTATGTGGTGCATGACATAGCGGATTTGCTTGAAACTGCGGAAGTCGTTTTGACGCGAGGTGAGATATGAAAACGACACTATTTGAACAAGGATCCACTTGGGTAAGAGCTGACTTTCACTTGCATACAAGGGCGGACAATGAATTTTTTTATACAGGTGATGAAAACTCCTACTTCACAAGCTATGTGAATGCTCTTGTCGTCGCCGGAATTCATGTCGGAGTCGTTACTAATCATAATAAATTCAATGTGCAAGAATTCAAAATTTTGAAAAAAAGGCAAGGAAGGAGGATGTTTTTTTGCTTCCCGGCGTAGAGTTGTCTGTTAGCGATGGAGCCAATGGAATTCATACGCTCGTCGTGTTTTCTGATGAATGGTTAAGCGACGATGGCGATTTCATTAATCAATTCCTAAATGTTGCCTTTACAGGAAAAACTCCTGAACATTATGAAAATGCAAACGGAATATGTTCTCTTGACCTGTGCTCTACCATTAAAACACTTGAAGGGTATCACAAGGACTTCTTTATTTCATCCCCTGTCAGAGTTTTTGTCTTTTTTGATCGTGTTGAAATCATCAGCCCTGGACATTTACCCAACAATCTGACTGTTGAGAACATTAAGGCCGGAAACTCCAACACGCGAAATCCCATCCTGGCTTCATACGCAAATCACATTTTGCCATATCTGGGCTATGGCTCAGGCATTATCCGCGCTTTGGAAAAATATCAACATATTGATTTTATAGATGACCGTGACGGCAACGTGTTTAAGGTTATATTCAAGCGGAAGACACAATGATGACATATCGTAAAAAACTGATCGAGGTCGCGCTTCCCCTGGAAGCGATCAATAAAGAATCCGCCCGCGAAAAATCCATTCGCCACGGGCATCCCTCCACCCTGCATTTGTGGTGGGCGCGGCGTCCTTTGGCGGCTGCCCGCGCGGTTATTTTTTCCTCATTGGTGGATGATCCCTCTTCACACCCGGAAGAATTTTCCACGGAAGAAGAACAATCGGCGGAACGGCAGCGCCTGTTTGCGCTGATTGAAGATTTGGTGAAGTGGGAAAACGTCAATAACGAGGCTTTGCTTGATCAGGCCAAGGCTGAAATTCGCAAATCCACTGACGGCAATCCGCCAGCCTTGCTTGATCCTTTCGCCGGGGGCGGCTCCATACCGCTGGAAGCCCAGCGCCTGGGCCTGGAGGCCCATGCCAGCGACTTGAACCCCGTGGCCGTGATGATCAACAAGGCCATGATTGAAATTCCGCCCAAGTTCGCCGGGCAGGCTCCGGTTAATCCGAAAAGCCGCAAAGAATATGGAAGCAACCGCGCTTGGAGGGGTGCTGTCGGCCTAGCTGAAGATGTGCGCTATTACGGTGAATGGATGAAGCAGGAAGCCTTCAAGCGTATTGGGCATTTATATCCCAAGGTTCAGATGCCAAACACAAAAGAACTGGGGGGTGGCAAGGCCACAGTTATTGCTTGGATTTGGGCACGCACAGTCGCATCGCCAGATCCTACTGCAAAAGGTGCCCATGTGCCTCTTGCGTCCTCTTTTATGCTTTCAACCAGAAAAGGTAAAAAAGCTTGGGCAGAAGTTGTGCCTGACCCATCCGCTCAAGACGGTTGGAGATTCGAAGTCAAGACTGGTGACTTGTCACAGTCGGAAGAGGCGGCCAAAAAGCTTGGCACCAAGGCAGGTAAAGCAAAGGATTTTTTATGCGTTTTAACGGGTTCTCCAATTCAACGAAGCTATATCCAGGCTGAAGGAAAAGCTGGCAGACTTTCAAAACGGTTAATGGCAATAGTAGCTGAAGGAGAGCGTGAACGGATATATATCTCTCCATATCAACAACACGAAGATATTGCCGCTTCCGTAGATCATTATGACAATGTACGTGATGTACGCGAGACTTTTTTGAGTGGCAACACTCCAACACGAGCCATGATCACTGGTGGAGTTTGTTCTGCTTATGGTTTGAAGACGTGGGGGCACCTTTTTACCTCACGTCAGCTTAATGCGTTGAGTGCTTTTAGCGCTCTCATCCCTGAAGTGCAGGCAAAAGTCCAAGGCGATGCCTTAGCATGTAACCCGATAGATAGTAATACTTCTTTGGTCGAAGGGGGAACAAACGCTATGGCCTACGGCCAAGCGATAGGTGTATACTTAGCATTTGTCGTTGATAAGTTGGCAGATAGGGGGTCATCAATTTGCGGATGGGATGCCTCACGTGAGGGGCTGCGCAATACCTTCGGACGTCAAGCATTGCCCATGGTGTGGGATTTTGCTGAAGGCAATCCATTTTGTGGTTCTTCCGGAAGCATTGATAACATGCTTGATTGGGTCACTAAGGCCATAAAGCTTTTCCCTGCCTCCTGTCTAGCTTCTGCAAAACAAAAAGATGCACAAAGCGGTAATGGCTTTCATGATATTGCTATTTCTACTGATCCTCCATATTATGATAATATTGGATATGCTGACCTTTCCGATTACTTCTATGTTTGGCTACGTCAATCTCTCAAAGATACATATCCTGAAATTTTCAAGACACTACTTGTTCCTAAGGCGGATGAATTAGTTGCTACATCATATCGTTTTAATGGTAGCACGGAAAAAGCGCGTGACTTTTTTGAGAACGGCATGTTTCAGGCATTTAAACAGATTAACTCTTTTGCCCGCGAAGACATTCCGGTTACTATTTACTACGCCTTCAAACAAAGCGATTCGGACAGCGATGATCATGGCGAGGCAAAAACTGCTTCGACGGGTTGGGAGGCCATGCTTTCTGCTATCATCCAGGCTGGTTTTTCCATCACTGGCACTTGGCCTATGCGTACAGAGATGGCAAACCGAGCGATCGCTTCAGGCACCAATGCTCTAGCCTCTTCAATAGTCCTCGTCTGCCGTAAACGTCCACCCGGTGCCCCAACCTGCACCCGCCGCGACTTCATCAATACGCTCAAGCGTGAACTGAAGCCTGCCCTCAAGGAACTCCAGCGCTCCAACATTGCACCGGTTGACTTGGCACAATCGGCCATTGGGCCTGGCATGGGAGTGTATTCCCGTTTCGCCAGGGTGCTGGAAGCGGACGGCTCCCCCATGAGCGTGCGTAGCGCCTTGCAAATCATCAACCAGGAACTTGACCTTTTTTTCTCTGAGCAAGACGGTGAACTGGATGCGGACAGCCGATTTTGCGTTGACCTTTATTCCCAGTTTGCCTTCAACGATATGAAGTTTGGCGAAGCGGATGTGCTGGCCCGCGCCAAAAACACCTCTGTGGATAGCTTGGCCTCCCAATGTGTGCTTTATGCACAAAAAGGCGTGGTGCATCTGCTTGAACGCGCGGAACTGCCGGATAAAACGCTCGATAGCGAAAAAACACTCTGGCTGCTTACCCAACAGCTTACCCGTGCTATGGAAACCGGCGGCGTGGAAGCCTGCGCGGAAATTGTTGCGGGTATGTTTAGCTCCGGTGCTGACAGGGCCAAGGCCCTTGCGTACCGCCTCTTCACCATAGCGGAGCAAAAAGGCTGGGCGCAAGAAGCTTACGCCTATAACTCCCTGGTCATCGCCTGGCCGGACATCCAGGCCAGAGTCGCGGATATACGAAGCGTCCAGATGGTGCAGGGCAAGTTGCTGTAGACTTTGATAGCGGGATTTTAACTATGCCCAGTATTCTTTTTGGCGATTTACCGCTTGTTACGTCGGAATCAGAACTAGATGCAGAAAAAGCATCCCACCCTGACTGCGACCCATACTTTATTGCCAGTGGCTGCATCGAAAGGAGGCGAGAATTATTTGAGGCATTATGGCCTGCTTTTGAGCCATATGCTGATCCTAATTTTCTACAGGAGTTAAGAAAGCATTTTCATCAGCGTACATGGGAAATGTATCTTTGCAATGTCCTGTTGCAGAAGGGGCTGCCCCTTGTCCAGCAGCGAGCAGAAGGGCCGGATTTTTTCATTAGAAATGATGCGAAAGCCTATATTGAGTGTATTGCCCCGACGCCTGGAGCAGCAAATAATCCAGATACAGTTCCTGAGCCATATTCTGCCCGGCTCAACGAATCACAACGGTTACAGGCAGTTCCTGAACAGCAGATTTTGTTGCGTATCACTCAAGCCATCAAAGAAAAAGCAGATAAATACGATAGAAAATGGCGCACAAAGCCTTGGTTTGACCCTGACGTTCCGTACATCGTTGCTATAAATACTGGTGACATTAACTATCCTGGCGACCCGAACATGCCATATGTGCTGAAGGCTCTTTTTGGAGTCAGCCATATGTATATTGAATTTGAGCCGGGAACGGATTATCGCTCACATGGTTGGAGGTTTAGGGAAACCATCCAACGGAGTTCCGGTAACGATGTTGCCGTCAATTGGTTTACAAACCCAGCAGTGCGCCATGTAAGCGGCGTACTTTTTTTGGATAACACAGTACTGAATCATGCCGGTAGAGAATGCTTTATCGTAAACAATCTCTTTGCGGACATTCCAATTCCAGAAGCTTTTTTTACTTGTTTCAGCGGGTGGAAAGCACGCTGTGAAGATGGGAATATTTTTGTTGAAAGAACGGCGGCCCAGGAGAATAATACATGAAAAGCCAAAATCACACACTCATTACAAAAGGTTTCCGCGCACTTTTGCAGGCGCTTGCGCCATACATCGCCCACGAACTTCGCTATTCCTTCGGCGTAAACTGGTGGGAAGCTGCGGTCATGGGAATATTGCGCGACGAACAGCGTCGCGATCTCCCCGCACGAGGTGAGGACGAAAAGCTGGTGGATTCACTGGATATTCAGCGTTGCCTGCTGCTCTTTGACTTGCATTGGAATGATGTGTTCCGCAAAAAGCTTTCCATTGATCACCGTACTTGGGCCAAGGAACTTACCGGCTTTCGCAACCGCTGGGCGCATATTGGGGGCAAAGATTTCAGTAATGACGATACCTGGCGAGCACTTGATACCATGTCCCGCCTGTGTGAACAGCTTAACGCCGACAGCACGGAAACTATCCGCGCTCTCCTGCGTGAAGCCCGCTATGGTTCGGCGGATGGCTCCACCAGCGTCGTTACTGCCGCTCCCGCTGCCACCAACGGCAAGGCAAACAAAAACGGCGGCATCCTCAGCACAACGCCGGTTTCCGGCCTGCCCAGTTGGCGTGAAGTCATTGAGCCGCACCCGGACGTGGCGCAGGGACGCTATAAAAATGCGGAGTTCGCTGCGGATCTGGCCCAGGTCGCTCGCGGCGAAGGTGCTTACGAATACCGCGATCCTGTGGAATTTTTTGCTAGAACCTATGTAACGGAAGGCATGTCCGGCCTGTTGGTGCAGGCGCTTAAACGCATAGGCGGGCAAGACGGCGAGCCGGTTATCCAGCTCAAAACAACCTTTGGCGGCGGCAAAACCCACAGTATGCTGGCCCTGTACCATATAGTGCGCGGCACGGCTCCGTTGGAAAAAATCCCGAACATCAAGCCAGTGCTGAGCCAGGCCGGGCTTTCCGCGCTGCCCAGCGCCAATGTCGCTGTCTTGGTCGGAACCGCCCTTGATCCGGCCAAAAGCAAGCGTCCGCAAAACCTTCCCGGCATCACCGTTAATACCCTATGGGGCGAGATGGCCGCGCAACTGGCATTTTCCGCCGGTAAGCCCAAGCTCTATGACTTTGTGAAAGAGGCGGATAAAAAAGGCGTTTCTCCCGGCTCCGAAGCGTTGAAAAACCTTTTTGACGCCTGCGGGCCGTGCCTTGTGCTTATGGACGAACTTGTGTCCTACGCCAAGCGCATTTACGGCGCAACTGGACTGCCCGCCGGAACCTTTGACAACTTCATCTCTTTTATTCAGGAAATCACCGAAGCCGCACGCGCCAGTAAAAACAGTCTGGTGGTCGCCTCCATCCCGGAATCGGAAATTGAAATCGGCGGCGAGGCCGGAAAAATAGCCTTGGAAACCATTGAGCATACCTTTGGACGCATGGAATCCATCTGGAAACCCGTTGCCGCCAGCGAAGGCTTTGAAGTTGTCCGCCGCAGGCTTTTCCTGGATTGCAAAAACCCGGATGGGCGCGAGGAAGTCTGCAAGGCTTTCAGCCGCATGTATGCGGACAACACCGCTGATTTTCCGTTGGAAGCCAAGGAACTGGAGTATAAAGAACGCTTAGTTTCCTGCTATCCCATACACCCGGAGATTTTTGACCGACTCTATGAAGATTGGGCCACGCTGGAACGCTTCCAGCGCACACGCGGCGTATTGCGCCTGATGGCGGCGGTTATTCATGAACTCTGGATGGGCAATGACGCGGGGCTTATGATTATGCCCGGCTCGCTCCCCCTTGATGTCCCATCCGTGCGCGATGAACTGACCCGACACCTTTCCGAGGGCTGGAACGCCCTGGTTGACCGCGAAGTGGACGGCAAACGCTCCATTCCCTACCAGGTAGATCAGGCCAACCAGCGTTACGGCAAAAAGCTGGCTGCCAGGCGCGTTGCCCGTACCATTATGCTGGGCAGCGCACCCAGCGACCGGGGCCAGGCCGTGCGCGGCGTGGAGGCTTCGCGTATTCGTCTTGGCGTGGTGCAGCCCGGTGAAAACATTGCTGATTTTAACGACGCCAGAAACACCTTGTTGTCTTCCCTCGCGTATCTTTACAGCAATCCTTCGGGAGATCGCTTCTGGTACGACACTCGGCCCACCTTGCGCAAAACCGTGGAAGACCGCGCAACTCAGGTCAGTGTACCGGATGTGGAGTACGAAATTGAGAACAGACTCCGTAAACTGCGTAAAGAAACGCCGTTTTCCGGCCTGCATATTTGCCCGGCGTCGTCCCTGGACGTTATGGATGATCAGTCCGTCCGCCTGGTCATCATGCGCACAACAGACGAATACAAGGCGTCTTCGCAAGGCAACAAAGCCATTACCGCCGCTGAGGACATTCTGAACAATCGGGGAACCGCTCCTAGAATTTACCGGAACATGCTGGCCTTTATCGCGCCTGACATGGAAGAAATGGCTTCGCTCAAGCAGGAAGTGCGGCGCTTTATCGCTTGGCGTTCCATCAAGGAAGACAGCGAAGACCTTAACCTGGACGCCGCACAAAATCGCGAAACTGAAAACAACCTGAAACGCAGTAACGATACCGTGGATCTGCGCATCAAAGAAGCCTACTGCTGGCTGCTGGTTCCCTATATTGGCCGCAATGCGGATATGAAAACCATCCTGTGGGATACCATCCGCATCAGCGGCGGCACGGAAAGCATTGTGACAAAAGCCGCTAAGAAGATGGCCCAGAACGAAACCTTAATTTCCAAATGGGCTCCGGCCTTACTCCTTATGGAGTTGGACAACCTTTTGTGGCGGGACAAGGACAGCATCGCCATAAAAACGCTTTGGGATTACCTCTGCACCTATTGCTACCTCCCGCGCCTTGCGAATTACGAAGTGTTGGAAGACGCCATCCGTACCGGCATCAATTCCACGGAATATTTCGCCCTGGCCGCCGGTACCAGCGAAGGCCGTTTTCTGGATCTCAAGTTCAACCAGTTTGTGGGGATTATTGACCGTTCCGCCTATCTGGTGAAGGTGGCAGCGGCACAAAAGCAAATTGCGGAGGAACTGGCCGCGCAACCAATTTCGCACACCCAACCGGGTTCCGGCGGTTCCATGCCTGTGGATGGAACTGCCACGCCGTCGATTTCCGGGCCTACCGATGCTCCCGTAGCGGGAGATTCCGCGCCAGTCCCCACGAATACCCACTTTTATATGTCAGCCGAACTGGACACCACCAGAATCAACCGTGATGTGCAGCGCCTGGTGGAAGAAGTCATCAGTCACCTCACTTCGGTGGATGGTGCGCAGGTGGAAGTTTCCCTGGAAGTCAGCCTGAACGCGCCCGGAGGTCTGTCGCAGCAAATTGTCAGAACTGTTTCTGAGAATTGCCGGACGCTCAGGGTGAAAGATTTTGGGTTTGAGGGGTAGTTATGTGGAATGATATAGAAACAACTCATGACCTTTTGAGGCTTGCATGAAGGCTATAAAAGCAAAGATAGACCTCTATATTCTTTCTTTAGCTCTTCTTTTTGTACTAATTATAGTTCTTCGGTTTCAGCTTCCTAAAGGAATCGCGGCATTGCAAGACAGAGCATGGTGGCAGCTTCTTTTGGAAGAGAACGTGCTTTCTCTGGTTTGTTTATCATTACTAATATACTGTGCGTATACCTATTGGAGCTTCACGCACACTCTAGCAGGAACCACAGAGCTTCCTAGAAAATGTCCTCAGGTTAGGCAAGTAAACTATGAGCCTCTTACCTTTTTGAC
>ERZ827498.403-NODE-403-length-58982-cov-5.307499_pt1 | contig 58982 bp, 50 predicted proteins | sample MGYA00519865_ERZ827498 | MGnify/ENA primary metagenome ERZ827498 (study PRJEB31778, sample SAMEA3449328) | human gut metagenome | biome: human gut; feature: human-associated habitat; material: faeces | place: United Kingdom | collected 2010/2012 ...
AAAAACGCAGGCGTAGCGGGCTACGCTGAGGCTTTTAGACCTGTGCAATCGGATTTGCAGACAAGTGAGTGGTATAGTTATTTCGAAAACGATGTACTAGTATCATTATAATCGAGTGACCGGATATGTCCATAGCAATTTTCAAAATTTTGTCCCGACTTTTCGACTTTCCCCGTAAAAAGATACAGTGGGACGTCAAAATCCGCCCCACTGTATGATCTTTCGGACACTCTTTTTAATTCTGCAGACCGCCGTCTTCGGCCGGTTTATCGCTGTTTTCTGTTTTTGACTGCTCAATCTTGTCGCCTTCGCCCTCCGGCGCACCGGACGGCGCTGCCGTCAGTTCATCCTGCGGCGCAGTGCTCGTATTGGCATTTTCCTGCGTCACATCTGTTTTCGTGCTATCCGGGTTCGGCATCGGCGTCGGTGTAGATACCGTTTTTGGCTCTTCATACATCATCGGCTCTGTCCTTGTCAGCACCTTCTTCGTCGAGCTGTTGCTCTGCTGCGCGATTGTAATCTGATCACCGTCTTCCAGGGTCAGACTATGCACCATCAGAATCGACGGGCTGACATAAACGGTATCCTGTATCTCCTCGTTGACTTCCACACGGCTCGATGCCGTAAAGTTTTCTCCGTAAAAATACCAGGTATCTTCTCCGGATTTTTCGATTCGTTCCAGTGTTACCGGCAAAGCACCCATCTGCAGCTTCACACGCTCATACGGTGTCTCTCCGTCTTCTCCGTAAACGTACCGTTTTCCATACAGCATATCATACTGCAGCACCTCGAGATCCACCTGATAATTCTTCGTATTCCGTCTCGTCTGATGATACCGGAAAATGGTTCCGTCATGAATTCCCACACGGTTCATAACCTCTGCTGCAATCTGGTAGGAAGCAATGTTTTCCTGTTTTCTTTTCAGTCCCATATTATCCCAGATCACGTATTCGGTCTGATACAGATAGCGGTTCTCCAGATCTTCTACTTTCAGTCCCATCGTTGGCAGATGGTCCCCGTACATCACAAGTACCACCGGCTCCGGATAATCCGCAAGCTTTGTCGTCAGCTCTTTGACAAATTTGTCCATCTCATGGATCTGATTTACATAATATTCCCAGGAGTAATTATTTTTTTCCCGGTCTTCCGCGCCTGTCACTGTAATCTCCGGATCGTCAAGCACCGGCTCTGTCGGATAATCACCGTGGCCCTGTACCGAAATCGTATAGATATAATCCGGTTCGTCTGTCGCATCGAGCGTTTTTATGATCTCTTTTGTCAGAATATGGTCTTTTACCCATCCTGTCGCCGTCACATCCGAGATATCCGGCATATATTCCTCCGAGGTAAAGGTATCAAAACCAAGACGTGAGAATACACTTCTTCTGGAATAGAAGTTTGCTTCATTGTTGTGGATCGCATGGGTCGCATAGCCAAGATTCTTTAAAACATACGGCGCACTCTCACAGGTCTCCTCTGAAAGCACCGATTTGTACGGATACTCACCCGCTCCGAAATACCGGAGGCTCATGCCGGAAATAGTTTCAAACTCTGTGTTTGCTGTTCCGGCTCCCACCACCGGCACGCGGAGATAACCGGAAGAATAATCCTTCATCAGCTGCCGGTAATACGGGATCGGATCCTCGGAAATGTTGAGGAAATTAACCAGCTCCGGATCGAAAAAGGACTCCAGCTGCAAAAAGATAATATTCGGTTTTACCGTATCATCCTCTTTTTGTTCGCCTTCACTCGTCTCAATCTGTTTCACGAGCTGTTCGGAATAGCCGTTCGGCTCTGAAATTCCCGTATCAAACAGGGTGACTGCCAGACAGTACGGATAGCCGTAATCCTGGTAGGCAAATGCGATGTTGACGAAATAGCTGGAAAGCACACGCTTTGCAAGCGCCAGATTCGTTGCTCCCGTAAAGAGTACAATTACCAGAGCAATTAACGGCACATTCAGATACCAGCGGATTTTCCCCTGAAATTTCGGTCCTTTGATCCAGACCCATACAAAAAATGCCAATAATGCCACAAGGGCTGCTACGACGAGGATCATGGTACCTTTCGACAGATACTTCGTCACGACCTTTGCGCCGTCACTTAAATTCCGCAAGTCCGGTCCGGTAAACGGCGTGACGCGGTTTGCCAGAATCACACCGTTAATGATGCCGAGCAGCAGCCAGAAACAGCTCATCACCAGCCGTACCAGCACACGTCTGCGGAACAGATAAACTACCATAAAAGTAGTGAAGATCAAAAATGCATTGTACAAAAAGACCCATGGGCTTTCCACCATGTAGCTCCATGCAGATGCCAGCGAATGGCGGGAAAATGCTTCAATCACCAGATACAGAATACAGCATCCCAGGGCCTGCAGCGGCAAAGAGAGCCAGTTGCAGACTTTCACTACGGTTTCCTTGTTTCCATGCAGTTTTTTTCCTTTTTTCATTTATTTTTTCAGCTGCTCCAATCTTGTCTGAACCTGCTCCATCATCTGCTGATAGTTCGCCAGTTTTTCTTTCTCTGCCTGAACTTTTGCTTCCGGAGCTTTGTTGATAAAGTTCGGGTTGCCAAGCATGCCGTTGGAACGTGCGATCTCTTTTGTCAGACGCTCTTCCTCTTTCGTAAGGCGGGCGATCTCTTTTTCCAGGTCAACCAGCTCGGCAAACGGAATGTAGATCGTTGCCTGCGGGATCACTGCGGATACCGCATCGTCTGCGATGCCGGCTTTGTCTGCCTGTACGTGAACTTCGCTTGCTCCTGCCAGAGTTCCGAAGAATACAGCACCGTTTTTGAAGGTTTCCTGTACAGCAGCATCTTCCGTTACAACGAATACGCTTGCTTTCTTTGACGGCGGTACGTTCATACTGGTGCGGACACCACGGATGCTTCTTACCGCCTCTTTCATCATCTCAACGGCTGCCTCATCCTCTGCGTATGCAAAGTCTTCGGTCTCTTTCGGCCATGCGGCGATCATGATGGAATCCTCGTCCGGATTCAGTGTGCAGTAGATTTCCTCTGTGATGAACGGCATAAACGGATGCAGCAGCTTTAATGCATTGCCAAGAACGGTTTTTAAGGTCCACAGTGCAGCGCCCTTCGTCTCGTCGGTCTCGCTGTACAGACGCGGTTTTACCATCTCGATGTACCAGTCGCAGAACTCCTCCCAGATAAAGTCGTAAACCTTCTGTACGGCGATACCGAGCTCGTAGCGGTCCATGTTGTCCGTTACTTCCGTTGCCAGCGTGTTTACCTTAGAAAGAATCCATTTATCTGCCAGTGTCAGTTTGTCTTTTGGCATTTCAGACGGAACTTCTGCTTTTTCCAGGTTCATCATGATGAACCTGGAAGCGTTCCATACTTTGTTTGCGAAGTTACGGCTGGCTTCTACACGCTCCCAGTAGAAACGCATATCGTTTCCAGGTGCATTACCGGTCATCAAAGTCAGACGGAGAGCATCTGCACCGTATTTGTCAATGACTTCGAGCGGATCGATACCGTTTCCGAGGGATTTACTCATCTTGCGTCCCTGGGAATCACGAACGAGTCCGTGGATCAGTACGTGGTGGAACGGAACCTGTTTGGTCTGCTCCAGTGCGGAGAATACCATACGGATAACCCAGAAGAAGATGATGTCGTATCCGGTTACGAGTACGTCGGTCGGATAGAAGTAATCAAATTCCGGTGTTTTCTCCGGCCATCCTAACGTGGAGAACGGCCACAGAGCAGAACTGAACCAGGTGTCCAGGGTATCCGGGTCCTGGGTGAGATGGGTGCTGCCGCATTTCGGGCATTTTTCCGGCATTCCGCCTCTTACAACGGTGATCTCGCCGCAGTCATCACAGGTGTAAGCCGGGATGCGGTGGCCCCACCAGAGCTGACGGGAAATACACCAGTCATGGATGTTATTCAGCCAGTTCTGATAAATTTTGCTGAAGCGGTCCGGGATGAAGTTTACTTCGCCGTTCTTCTCTGCTTCGCTGGCAGCTTTTGCCATATCTGCCATTTTTACAAACCACTGCGGTTTGATCATCGGCTCTACGGTTGTCTTACATCTGTCGTGAGTTCCTACGTTATGAACGTGATCCTGAACCTTTACCAGAAGACCAAGCTTTTCGAGATCCTCTACCATGGCTTTTCTTGCCTCGTAGCGGTCCATGCCGGCGTATTTGCCGCACTTGTTGTTCATGGTTCCGTCATCGTTTAAGATGTTGATCTCTTCGAGGTTGTGGCGTTTTCCTACCTCAAAATCGTTCGGGTCGTGTGCCGGTGTAATTTTAACGCATCCGGTTCCGAACTCTTTGTCTACGTAAGCATCTGCGATAACCGGGATTTCACGGTCGGTCAGCGGCAGTTTCAGCATTTTTCCTACAATATCGGTGTATCTTTCATCCTCCGGATTGACAGCTACGGCAGTATCGCCGAGCAGAGTCTCCGGACGGGTCGTTGCGATTTCTACGAAGCGGCCTTCTTCTCCAACTACCGGGTAGTTGATGTGCCAGAAGTGGCCTGCCTGCTCCTGATATTCAACCTCTGCATCGGAGATGGAAGTCTGGCATACCGGGCACCAGTTGATGATGCGGCTTCCTTTGTAGATCCATCCTTTTTCATACAGACGGCAGAATACTTCTTCTACGGCTTTGGAGCATCCCTCGTCCATGGTGAAGCGTTCTCTCTCCCAGTCTGCGGAGGAGCCGATCTTTCTTAACTGGCTGTTGATGCGTCCGCCGTACTCTTTCTTCCACTCCCAGCAGTGCTCCAGGAATTTTTCGCGTCCGATTTCATCTTTGTCGATGCCCTGCTCTTTGAGCATATTGGTAACTTTTACCTCGGTTGCAATCGCCGCATGGTCGGTTCCCGGCTGCCAGAGGACTTCATATCCCTCCATCCGTTTGAAACGGCAGAGAATATCCTGCATGGTGTTGTCGAGTGCATGGCCCATGTGAAGCTGTCCGGTTACGTTCGGAGGCGGCATCATAATGGTAAACGGTTTTTTGTTCGGGTTTACAGTGGCGTGGAAATATCCTTTATCCAGCCATTTCTGATACAGTCTGTCCTCGAGTCCCTTCGGATCGTAGGTCTTTGCGAGTTCTTTGCTCATGAGATCCTCCTTTTATGTTTGGTGTATTGTGGTATTTATTCCCGCAGAGGCTTGTCTTAAATCAAAAACGCCCTTCACATACACATAACATGCATGCAAAGGGCGAAAATTCCGCGGTACCACCTTAATTTGTATCTCGTTTCGGAGTCTGTAACGTGACTCATGCGTGAGAACCTAATCATCACATCTTCTGTGCTTTTCAGCTCTCCGGTTCAGAAGCTACCTTCCATGACCACCTTCCCGGACAGCCTTTCAGCCGGTGAACCATCCTCTCTTTTGGGGCCTGCCATGTACTCCTCTTCCTCATAACCTTTTCTTTTTCTGTTGGAATAGAAACTGCATTTATCATAATCGCGTTTTTTTATTTTGTCAAGCCGCCGTGGGCAAAAACCTTTCTTCTTATGGAAGTTTTAAGATTTCACGCGCTTATTTTCGGTGAATCCGCGATGCACAGTACTGCATTTCTGCGCGGCCGTACGACGCGTAGCGGACCTGTTCTTTCGAAAACGGCTTCGCATTGCTTGGCCGTCCTAGGTTTTCGCCGTGGATCACCTGATCCACAAGGTCGATGAGATCTGCGAGAACACCGAGGCTGAGCGGATTGTAAACCGGATGCGCCGTCGATTCAAACACCTGCGTGTGATGACCGCCGAAGAATTTCATGCGGCCGCCCTTTTTCACCAGCCACGCCATCAGACCAACCAGACCATCGTAATACTCTTCCAGGCTCGTTCCGCCCGGCACCTGCATCCAGACACCGCAGCCGCTTCCGATCGCATCTCCGGTGAACAGGTAATTCTGTTTCGTCTCCAGCACAACAACGCTGCCCGGCGTATGGCCCGGTGTCTGACAGACGGCCAGCTCTGTGCCGCCGAGCGGAATCACGGAATCGGTACGGATGTCATGAATCTCCTCCCACGGTTTTAATTTTCCCGCTGTCAGCATCACAAGCGTCTCTGGATCCATCTTCTTTTCATCGTGGCACATGTACACCTCATCAAACTCATCCATGTGATACATGTGATCCGGATGCGCATGCGTGATGACCAGCAGAAGCGGCTTGTCCGTCAGCTCACGGATCACCGGCAGAATCTTTGTGCCTGCCGTAATGCCGGTATCAATGACAGCCGCTTTTTCTTCACCTTCTACTACATAGAACGATGAATTTCCTGCGTCCAAAATACAGTAAATTTTTTCCCCGATTTCTGTTACCTGAAAACCCTCCATGATGTAAAACCTCCTTAAAATAATAATGTACCCTCGGAGTCTTTCTGTGCTTGCTTTTTTCCTTTCGGCAATTCAGTGCCCCGCATTCTCTTCCCCGATGATAATCGAAAGCAGCGTATGATCCAGCATGATCGTGCGGTTCCACGGATTGAAAATCACACCGCTGATCTCCTTTGTTTCGGATGCCATGTGGATCAGCTGTTCCAGGCTCACGAGAAACGTGGATTTCACGCTGCCGGCGCCCTTTAATTCCTCATCAAAGCTCGTAAACGCGGCCCACCAGACTTTTCCGTCTGCGCTCTTTACCGTTCCGATCCGGATCTGATCGTCGCCGGATGGCGGTTCCACGGAAAGAATCGCCTGTCCGCCCTCTTTCATTCTGCGGCGGATTACCGTCAGCACATGTGCCAGCAGTTCCGGCGTCGGCTCCTTTTGCAGTCCCAGAATTGCTTCCTCTATCGTTTCATTCCCCTGCAGCCCTTCGTCCTTTAGAGTTTCCATTTCTTTTGCCATTGCTCTTGTCCTTTCTTTTTCGCTTTTCCCACACAGAATCTGTGTACCATCATCCCCGACAGCTTCGGCACTTCCGATGACCTTTACTCTGCGCCTACCCAGATGCCATCTTCCCCGCAGAATCTGCACTCTTTTGATAAATCCAAAACGTTTTCCATCCGCTTTAAGATCTGATCGTACTTCCCTTCCCGCATCAATGCAATCGTCACCGGATCCGTTCCGATCTGCAGATGGCGGAAGCCGCGTTTTCCTTCCTCCGTCCACGGCAGAGTCAGCTCCAGTTCAAAGCCGCCGCTGCTTCCGTACAGCTCACCCGGCTGTTCGTCCGCAAACAGCTCGAAAAACGGCTGATAATATGCCTTGAAATAATTCTCCTCTGGAAACCAAAGTGTACCGTCCCCGGTCCGCTCCGGCTCTTTTACAACGGCATTCAGATAGCCTCTCTCGTAATACGTCATGCACGCCGCACTCTTCGCCAGCGGATTTTCATTGATCTTCTCGATCTCCGACGCCGCCCGGCATCCGTTTCCAAAGGCCGCCTGGCTGTTCTCGCTCCTGCCGACCGGCTCCCAGACGCTCCATGCGTTCTGCTTTCCGTATCCGATCAGATCCTGGCGGTATGCACCGTTGTATTTTACAAATTTTTTCTCCCCCGGCTGCTCGATCAGGTTCAGCGGTACCATACAGTCAATTCCGTACAGCTTCTGCGCAATCAGCCGCGTGTAGATGATGCCGAGATAATGACAGATTGCACTGCGCTCCGCCGTGTCGAGATACATAATCTGCTCCGCTTTTGCCAGCTGGTCGCCGCGTGTTTCGAGCACACTCTCCACCATCGCAATCCGTGACTGCAGCTCCGCCTTCCGTTTTCCGCGGTAGCGCGCCGACAGACGGCCATACGGCATCGTGCTTGCAAGAACCGCGTGCAGCAGCTCCAGATTCGTGTATTTGATCATAATATCTTTCTTATTTAAACCGAGCTCTGCGTCGGTATCGACTTCCGTCACATTGATGATATATGTTTTTTCTTCGGTCAGTATCATTTGTTTTGCCTCTCTTTTTCAGTACTCTCTTCCATGCTCCTTCAGCCAGCTCTGCCACACTTTGTAATCGGGCATCTGCTGTGCCACCACCGCGTAAAACCGCGCGGAATGGTTCATCTCTTTCCGGTGCGCCAGCTCGTGGATAACGACGTAATCCATCACGTGCTCCGGCATCAGCACCAGCTTCCAGTTGTAGTTCAGGTTTCCGGCGCTGCTGCAGCTGCCCCAGCGGGTTTTCTGCTCACGAATTGTGATTCTGCCATACGTTACGCCCATCTCTTTTGCAAAATGTGCCGTCTTTTCCGCCAGCATCTGCGCCGCACGTTTAACCGCCGCTTTTCGTTCTGCTTCCGTCAGACGGTTCGCTTCTTTCTGCTCTGCGGCCGCCAACGCTTTTTCCCGGTGTGTGTGAATCCAATCCTGTTTTTCTTTTAAGAATGCTTCGATTTTGTATTTTGCCATCCGTTTCGGTGCGCGCACCACCACGCTTCCATCCGCTTTGACCTGGACGGCGAGCGTTTTACGGGCGGAATACACGATCTCATAGGGAATCTGTTTTAAAATCCGTTCTGCGCTGTCTTTCTGTTCCATTTATTTTTCCTCAAAAGCTGTCTGTTTTACCATTTTTTTGCCTGTTTTTCATTATACCTTTTTCCCGGCGGAAACGCAATCGGATTGCTCACAGAAAAAAAACGCGAGCAGAATCACCGTTTTTCTTCCGGCAATTCTGCTCACATTTTTCCTTCTCTTATTTCAGCTCAATTTTTTTCTGCTTTCTTCGGATGCACAGCCTCACAAATAAAATCGCCGCCTGCACACAGAGAATCATCACCAAAATTCCAATCATGGACAGCGCTGTTGCCCCCAGTCTGATCAGTTTTCCCATTCTTTTTTCCTCACTTTTCTTTCTATCGTGCCAGAACCGGATCGGCTGCCGCATCCCACAGCAGGCTGTCCGTCTCACTTTGTTCCAGGTATCCATATTTTACCATTGCCGCCAGCACCTGCTTTTCCCGCTGCAGCGCCAGATCCGCGTGGCGCGACGGTGCGTAGGCGGACGGTGCATTCGGGATTCCGGCGAGGAGAATGGCTTCGCTGTCGGTCAGCTCCTGCGGTTCTTTCCCGAAGTAGCCAAGCGATGCTTCTTTCAGTCCATAGTAGCCATCCCCGAAATAGATGGTATTGATGTACAATTCCAGAATTTCTTCTTTCGAGAGCTGTCGTTCCACATAGAGTGCTGTCCACGCCTCTGCCGCTTTCCTGGCAAATGTCTTATTCTGATCGTAATACATGTTTTTTACCAGCTGCTGTGTGATGGTACTGCCTCCCTGCTCCGGTTTCATCACGCGGATATCATGTACAACGGCCCGCGCCATGCTGATCCAGTCTATCCCGTGATGTGTGTAATACCGATGATCCTCAACAGCAAGCACCGCTTTTTTGTACAGATCCGGCACCTGTTCAAGAGAAGCCCACTGTGCTCCGCTTCTGGCTTCCTCTACTGCCTGCGCGAGCGGCTTTTCCTTCACTGCCTTCTGATAGGAAACATATCCCTGGATTGCCCAGAACATTCCGGCCGTCAGCAGGATCAGGCAGAAAAATGCCAGAAAACCTCCAACCATTTTTCCCGCTGTTCCCCGGTGTTTTCGTGTTCTTTTTCTCATGGTTTCAAACCCCTTTGTTGTTCTTTCCTGCTTTCTATCCTACCATATCTCCCTTAACGCCTTCTTGCCTCTTTCTTAGGAATTCATTAAAATTTTGAAACTGTATGAAATGCATTTTGCACGTTTTCAAATAACCGCTGCTGCTGCGGAATACTTTAACCGAATCAGGCAAGTAGCGAAGCGGATTGCGAATATCCGCTTGACAAAACAGAAAAAGACAGACACCTGGCAGATTGTCAGGATGCCTGTCTCTTGTTTTTATCTTTTGGTTTTTCAGAAACGCTCTGTGATTATGCTGCGGTTCCGTAGTTCATTACATGAGCTGCTGACAGTGCTTTTCGAACGGCTACACCGAGAATTTCAGCTACTACAACGGAAATCACATCTTTTACGATGTACGGAACGGAAACTGCAAGGAACGAAGCCGGGATCGTGTTTCCTGTTACAATGGAAAACTGTACCACACCGAATGCGTGACATACCGCAAGACCTGCGATTCCAAGAACGAATGGTTTGCCCGGGAAGCCTTTTTTAATTCCGGCACCGCAGAGCATTGCCATCGGAATAAATCCGAAAATAAAGCCGCCGGCCGGTCCGAGAAGAGCGCCGAATCCACCGCTCATGCCGGCATAAACCGGAACGCCGATCGCGCCGAGGATCAGATAAAGAGCGGACGATGCACCTCCCAATTTCCAGCCAAGCACGTAGCCGCAAAATGCCATTGCAAAGGTCTGCAGCGTCACCGGAACGCCGGTCGGAAGCGGAATCGTCACAATGGACAGTACCGCAAGCACTGCCGTCATCATGCCGGTCAGTACAATCTGTTTTGTGGTAAGTTTTGATTTTTTCATGAATGTAAATCCTCCTCGCAGGTTCTTGTATCCAATTCTTTCTGCTTTTGAATTGTTAACCTTGTTTCAATATAGGTTAATATTTTATTTTTGTCAATCCCTTTTTTTAAAAACACAGAGTGTTCTGCTACGATTCTGTTACACTTCCTGAAAATAACGGTCACCCTCTTGTTTTCTGTTTTCTTTCTATGGTATACTGTATAGTCTCGGAGTTTTTCCGTGAATGTTCACCCGATACAAACGATGAATTTTTATTCCATTTGAAAGGAGATACCCTCTATGAAACCTTCCGAAAATCCTCTCGGCTCGGAACCGGTCAGCTCTCTTTTGCGGCGTTTTGCGATTCCGAGCGTCATCGCGATGCTCGTCAGCGCCCTCTATAACATGGTAGACCAGCTCTTTATCGGTCACAGCATCGGCGTGCTCGGAAACGCAGCGACCAACGTAGCGTTCCCACTCAGCATGGTCTGCACATCCATCGGTCTGCTCTGCGGCATCGGCGGTGCTGCAAATTTCAATCTCTGCATGGGCAGAAAGGATCCGGAGCACGCGAAATCCTATGTTGGAAATGCCATCTCCATGCTGGCAATCCTCGGTGTGATCCTCTGCGTTGCCGTTCAGCTTTTTCTGCGTCCGATGATGCTTCTCTTTGGTGCAACGCCGGATGTCATTGATTATGCCTGTACTTACACCAGAATTACCTCCATCGGATTCCCGTTTCTGATCATCACAATCGGCGGCTCCAACCTGATCCGCGCGGATGGCAGCCCGAAATTTTCCATGCTGTGTAACCTGATCGGCGCGATCGTCAACACGATTCTCGACCCGCTGTTCATCTTCGTTTTCCACATGGGCATGGCAGGTGCAGCGCTCGCCACGATCACCGGACAGATTTTATCGTTCGCGCTCGTTGTCTTCTATCTGCGCGGTTTTAAAACGCTGCCGCTTTCTCTTTCCGATCTGAAACCGAAAATGGCCTGCTGGGCACGGATTGCTGCGCTTGGTGCAACTCCGGCATTCAATCAGGTGGCAATGATGGTTGTTCAGATCGTTATGAACAACACACTGACCTACTACGGCTCCAATTCCGTCTATGGAAGCGACATTCCGCTTGCATGCGCCGGTATTATTTCAAAGGTGAATATGCTGTTCTTCTCCTTTGTCATCGGCATTTCCCAGGGACTTCAGCCGATTGTCAGCTTCAACTTCGGTGCACAGAAATATGACCGCGTGAAGGACGCTTATAAAAAAGCAGTTTTTGCGGCGACTGCCATTTCCATCGTCGCCTTCCTCTGCTTCCAGCTCTTTCCGCGCCAGATTATCGGCATTTTTGGTTCCGGTTCAGAAGAGTACCTGCATTTTGCAGAGCGGTACTTCCGCATTTTCCTGTTTTTCACATTCCTGAACGGTATCCAGCCGGTCAGCTCAAACTTCTTTACCTCAATCGGAGCACCGAAGAAGGGTATTTTTCTTTCGCTGACGAGACAGATTATTTTCCTGCTTCCGCTGCTGCTGATTTTTCCGTATCTCTTCGGCATTGACGGCGTGATGTACACTGCACCGATTGCAGACCTTGCAGCCGCATCAGTCAGCATCGTTATGGTCGTGCGGGAATTTAAGATCATGGCAGAGCTACAGAAGGCTACTGCCTGAAAACAGGTTTCTTTCCCGGAGCGTTTCTGCAAAAGACTTTTCGTGAGCTGCGGTTGCCAGGGTCCTGTTAAAATACGGATCTTAGATCATTGCCGTGTAAGTAAAAAAATCGTATGCTGTTGCTTTTTCCACAACAGCATACGATTTTTTTATGCGTTATCCACACTTTTCTTTATTTATTCACATGCATCCACATCAGTCCATGCGAAGAATCATGGTCAGGATTCGTTTTGCACAAAGAGCGATTTCGTCGCGGGTGATGTATCCCTTCTCAAATGCCTCCTGTACGCGCTCCTCGTATCCGTTTGCCATTTTGATATCATTTCCGGCTTTTGTCTCGCGGTAATGCTCGCCGTGTGTCCACCAGTCGGTCGTTACCATTCCCTTAAAGTCCCACTCACCGCGCAGAATACCGGTCAAAAGATCCTTGTTCTCAGATGCCTGAACGCCGTTGATCAGATTGTAGGACGACATGATTGTGTATGGATCTGCCTCTTTTACGATGATCTCGAAGGCTTTCAGGTAAATCTCACGCAGCGCACGCTCGGAAACGCGGGAATCGCTGTCTTTTCGGTTTGTTTCTTTGTTGTTGCAACAGAAGTGTTTCACACTTGCCCCGATGTGCTCGGACTGCATACCGCGTACCATTGCCGCACCGGATTTTCCGGCCACAAGCGGATCCTCGGAATAATATTCGAAGTTTCTTCCGCAGAGCGGGCTTCTGTGAATGTTGACAGCCGGGGTCAGCCAGATGCCGATGTTGTTTTCTTTGACTTCCTCTCCGCCGGCTTTACCGATCTCTTCGATCAGCTCCGGATCCCAGGTGCAGGCAAGCAATGTTGCACACGGCCATGCGGTCGTGTTGACGCCACACTGCGGCTGAATGCGAAGGCCTGCCGGTCCGTCTGCGGTCATGATATTCGGGATGCCGTACTCAGGCAGATTTCCCATGCCAAACGTGTTGGCAACTCCTGTGTTCGGCTGACCGCCGAGCAGATGAATGAGTGCTTCTGTCGGAAGCTTATCTACAAACTCGTCGAGCGTTTCTTTTCCTTCGACCACATTCATCAGGTTCGGATTCGTCTTTGCTGCTTCCATAAGCTCGCCAAAGCTCTTTCTCTCCTGTGCTTTGACTGCCGGGAGGAAGCCTTCCAGAGTCAGCTTATCCTGACGCTCCAGTCCTTCTTCCTCGACAGGGCCGTTATCGGTCGGAAGCGCTTCGTAGGTTCCATCCGCAAGGAGACGTTTTTCCAGCTTATGCGGAGCGGCAAGGCTGGTGTACTGTGCAGTCACTTTTGCCTCTGCCAGATCGTAGGTGAAGTCCAGTTTCTTCGCATCTCTTACATTGTTTCCAACGTAGAAGACGTAGCTTCCTGCCTCAAGAACATAGGCAGATTTTGCAACCTTTCCAAGGTCATCAAAAGATGCCATATCTTCCACTGTAAAGGAAAGAACGACTCTCTGTGTCTCGCCTGGCTGCAGCAGTCTTGTTTTCCGGTAAGCGCCGAGCTCTTTGGCCGGCTTGCCAAGCTTGCCCTGCGGTGCGCCATAGTAGAGCTGTACAACTTCTTTTCCGGCACGTTTTCCGGTGTTGGTAACAGCTGCTTTTACAACAATCTTTCCATCCTTCTCTTCTGCCCCCAGAACTTCTGTCTCAAAGCTGGTGTAGGAAAGACCGAAGCCGAACGGATAATTGACCTTCTCCGCTGCGCCCGGAATCGTCTCGAAATAACGGTAACCAACGTAGATATCCTCGTTGTAATCCACGTAATAAACGGATTTATGGAAGTTCTCGGTGGATGGATAATCCTCTAGGGTTGCTGCGTAGGTATCAACCAGTTTACCGGATGGGTTGACGTCGCCTGTTACAACGTCCGCTGCCGCGAGGCCGCCTTCCATGCCGCCCTGCCATGCCATCAGCACCGCCGGAATCTCTTTGCAGTCTTTGAACCAGCTGGTATCAACCATACCGCCGACGTTCATGACAACGATGACATTTTTAAAGTTTGCTTTTACTTTTTCTACCATGGCTGCTTCGCCGTTTGTCAGGCAGAAGTCGCCGTTTTCGAAGATGCTGGCGCTCAGCTCGATCTGTTTTTTCTCATCCTCAAATAACTCATAGCCTTCATCGTTGATCTGGCATTTGCGGTCCCAGCCCTCGCCGGAGAAACGGCAGATGGTGATGATTGCGGTATCGGTAAATGCTTTTGCTTTTGTTACCAGCTCGTCCGGTACTTCCGGCTCTCTTGTCATGCCTGGTACAGCGCCTGCAGCATACTGTTCTTTTACATTTTTCTCATAGAATTCCGGCAGCTCATGGAACAGAGAAACCTCCCCCTCGGCCTCTTTGATCTTCATGCCTTCGTAGAAGTTGCGGATATACGCAACGGTAACGTCACCGCTTCCGCCGCCGCCTTTTACGTAATCAATCGTTCCTTTTCCAAATAAAGCTACTTTTGTGCCTTTTGCGAGCGGCAATGTCTCGTTCTCGTTTTTCACCAGAACCATACCCTCGCCTGCTGCTTTTCTGGAAAGTGCGATATGTTCCGCGCTTCCTGTTACCCTTTTTCCGTCTTTTCCCAGCGGCAGAACCGGCTGGTAAAGACTTCTCTGCCATTTACCCATTTTAAGCTTACCTCCTGTATTTTCCGGTGCGCAGATTGCTTTCCGAACGCGCCCCATTCTGTCTTTATGATACGAAGTTTTGGAGTGGATGTCAATTGATTTTTCAGCATTTTATCCTGTTTTTCGTTTCTTTTTCTTTCGATTTTATTCTATTTTGCCAATTTTTCAGGCATCCGTCGTTTCTTTCCTTTCTCTCAATATCTTGATCCGTAGGTGAATGCTCCGTCTGCGTCTCCCCGGTGTTTCTGCTGCCTGTCGCTTTTCTGTTATATCAGACACTTTTCTCATTTTGTGGATTGTCCGAAAAATAACAGCGTTCTATACTAAAGCGTGTCTGAAAACAAAACATCGGCATCCCCTTTTTCAGGTTCTCTTCGGGATACAACAAAAGAATGGAGTTTTCTTATGAAGGTACTGATTTTATCCTGCAATACTGGCGGTGGCCACAATGCTGCGGCCTCTGCATTAAAAGAAAGTCTGAATTTTTATCACCACGAAGCCGAGGTTCTGGATCTGATGAGCCTCGGGCGAAAGCATACCTCCGCCCTGGTCGGCGGAGCTTATGTGAAGCTCGTCTCCGTTTTTCCGGCCGGCTTCGGCGCACTCTATCAGCTTGGTGAGCTGGTACGGAAATTTCCCTGGAAATCCCCCGTTTACTATGCAAATGCGCGGCTTGGAAATGCGCTTGCAGATTATATTGATCAAAACCATTTTAATGCCGTTGTCACCACACATCTTTATCCGGCGGAAACACTGACCTGGATGAAACAGAAAGGACGGCTGACGATTCCCTGCGTTGCCGTTGCCACCGATTACGCGTGCATTCCGTTCTGGGAAGAGACGAACTGCGATTACTATGTGGTTCCGCACAAGGATCTGATCCCGGAGTTTGCATCCTGCGGTATCCCGGAAGAAAAACTCCTTCCTCTCGGTATTCCGGTGCGGCCCGCATTTGCGCGCCCTGCATCCAAAGAGGATGTGCGCCGCCATCTCGGTCTTCCCGAGAATGCTCCGCTGTTTCTCGTCATGAGCGGCAGTATGGGATTCGGCAAAGTGCATCTGCTCGCACATGAACTCGTTTCCCGGCTGGAAAACGGCGAACAGGCTGTGATCATCTGCGGAAATAATAAAAAGCGGATGCGTTCGCTCCGGCTGCAGTTCCATAAGAACCCAAATGTACATATCATCGGTTTTACACGCCACGTTGCGGAATATATGGCCGCTGCCGATGTGCTGTTTACAAAGCCCGGGGGATTAAGCAGTACCGAGGCCGCTGTGCGGCGCGTTCCGCTCGTCCACACTGATCCGATTCCGGGTTGCGAAACAAAAAACCGTGCTTTTTTTGTCTCACGCGGAATGTCCGTGACCGGCGCACATCAGAAAGAGCTGGCAGAGGCCGGTATTTCGCTTGCCTGCGATGATGCACGTCAGATCACGATGCGCGATGCCCAGCATCAAAACAGCCATCCGCAGGCGGGAACGTCAATTACACACCTTTTGGAAAAATTAGTTTCGGAGTAACTGCTTATGATGCTTACTGCTTATCTGTTTTATAGTTTCTTCGGGTACCTCTCGGGCAGCGTACTGTATTCGTACCTGATTCCAAAATACTTCTGCCACGTGGATGTCCGAACTGTGAATGAAGATCAGAATCCCGGTGCCTTCAACGCCTTTTCAGTGGCTGGACCGCGGATTGGACTGCTCTGCGTCCTGTGCGATATCGGGAAGGGATTTCTGCCGGTGTTTCTGGCGGCGCACAGTTCCGCTGTTTCGATGGGTTCCTGGATTTTCGCCCTGATTCTGCTCGCCCCGGTGGCCGGACACGCATGGCCATTTCTGCAGCCTGCGAAAGGCGGAAAGGCGATCTCTGTCTCGTTCGGCGTGCTGCTCGGCCTCCTGCCGGATCTGCGGCCGGCGCTTCTTCTTGCGGCGTTTTATCTGACGTTTTCGCTGATTCTCATTATCCAGCCACACAGTCTGCGCTCGATCGTTTCATTCTCCGGGTTTGCCGTCGCCGCACAAATTTCCCGCTTTCTTCCGTCCGTGCGGCTCGGCAGTCTGCTGGTATCGCTCGTGGTCTGCCTCCGCCATCTTTTCAGCCTGCGGGCGCATGAAGCCGAAAATGCTGCATTTACAATTCAGTCTTTGTCTGCTAAAATAAGGAAAAAGCAGAAAAAAGAATAATATTTACAGTTCATTTAAAACAGCGGCAAACAATTTACTTCAGGAGGATTGACACATGATTTCAGAAAAAATGGTAACTCTCGGCACAAAAAAATCGGTAATCCGCGAGATTTTCGAATACAGTAAAAAACGCGCTGCCGAGATCGGCTCCGAAAATGTCTTTGATTTCAGTATCGGAAATCCAAACGTCCCGGCTCCGGCCTCCGTTCATGAGACCATCAAGGAGCTGCTCGATTCCAAAGACGATTACTATCTCTTCGGCTACACCTCCGCGCAGGGCGATGCCGATACCCGCGCCGCCGTTGCAGCCGACCTGAACAAACGCTTTGGTACCGCGTTCCATGCCGACAACTTCTACATGACCTGCGGTGCAGCCGCTTCGCTCCGCATCGTCCTTGGCGCTTTAACCGTTCCGGGCGACGAGTATATCGTATTTACCCCGTACTTTCCGGAATACCGTGTTTTCATCGAATCTGCAGGCGCAGCCATGATCGAAACGCCGGCTGATTCTTCCACGTTCCAGATCGACTTTGACCGCCTCTCGGCCGCTGTCACAGCGCACACCAAAGGCGTTTTCGTCAATTCTCCGAACAATCCGTCCGGCGTTGTCTACACAGAAGAAAGCATTCAGAAGCTCGCTGCTTTTCTGGAAGCAAAATCTGCCGAATACGGCCATCCGATTTATCTGATCGTTGATGAACCGTACCGCGAGCTTGTCTACGGAGACGTGGAAGTTCCGTATCTGACAAAATATTACAAAAACACGCTGGTCTGCTACTCCTACAGCAAATCCCTCTCCCTGCCGGGCGAGCGTATCGGCTACGTTCTCGTTCCGGATGAGGTCGATGATGCAAGAACCATCTACGCAGCCGTCTGCGGCGCCGGACGCGCCCTCGGCTTCGTCTGCGCACCAAGCCTGATCCAACACGTCATCGCCAAATGCGCAGGACAGGTTTCTGATCTTTCGGTCTACAAGAAAAACCGCGATCTGCTGTATGATTCATTAACCGCCTACGGCTTCACCTGCGTTCACCCGGACGGCGCTTTCTATCTCTTCATGAAAACTCCGGAACCGGACGCGTATGCATTCTGTGAGAAAGCGAAAAAACACGAACTTCTTCTTGTACCCGGCGATGACTTCGGTGCACCGGGATTCGTGCGGATTGCTTATTGCGTTACCACCGCACAGATTGCGCGGGCACTGCCGGCATTTAAGGAACTGGCAGGAGAGTATTTTGGATAATTTTTCAACGGTCAACTTTTCTTAAATAGATGTTGGGGTCAAAAGGCTTTTTGACCCCTTTGACCCCGGTATCTTACATATAGTAAAAAACAGACACTGCTTCATCTTTGAAACGCAGCGTCCGTTTTTCTTTTATTCTCCTACATCCTGTTTTCCAATCACAACTTTACATCTTTTCTTCCACATCCCTGTTCTGACACACGCATACCGCTCGCTTTCGATGATCTGTTCCATCGCTGCCGCTCCTTTCTTTTGAGCTATCTCAATCGCATAAGGCGGGCAGGACTTGAACCTGCATTCTGTGCCTTATCCTCTACGAAAAATTTGCTGTACGTTCCACAAACATGAAACATTTTTCTGCACAGGTTTTGCCCGTTAAACTACCGCCTTATTTTCAGCCACATTTTTTGTGGATACTGATGTGTATCAAATGCTGTTCCACTCTGACTTGCTTTATATCATCGGTGGAGATGCTATTTTCCTGCCTCAGCCTTCTCTCTAAAGCTCAGGATTTCCTTCAGAGACCTTGGTTCATAATTCATCCATGGCTTCATACATCCCACATTGTATGCCTGCGGTCTGCACTCATAAATGTGTCTGCTGCATTCCTGCTTTCTGCACGTCTCTGTTCTTTTTGTGAATGTCCGTGCTTTGTTCTGTATATACTATATTACATATTTTCGATTTTTGCATTTAACTTCTGGTTTAATTTTTCATGTGATATGGTTTCTGGTTTTTCCCAGCTCCACACAGTACTGTCCAGACCTGATTTCCCTTTGGACAGTGCCTTTAGCTCTTCCACGCAGAATTCCGTCGCGCGTACGATGTACTCGTTGGCCATTTGTCTGGTAAGGATGGACAATTTCTCTTCTTTTCTCTGGACGAATTCCCCGCGGACTTCTTTTATAAGACCTTTCACATCGAATTCAGCAAGCTGTGCCAATGGCTCTTCTGTAAGATCCAGCTCCTGGATCATTTCCTGGGAAAGGCCATATTTTTTCGAAACATATTCATTTAATATCTCGTAGTCCCGATGCAGTTTTTCTACATTTCCAGGAGCGCTCGAATTCCAGCCATGCTCCTCATACATAAATCTCCGATATAGCATATCCTGGATCAGATGAAGATAATAGCCGAGATATAAATCATCCTTCTCCATGTATTTCCCGTATCTGTCGCGGAAAAATTCGAGATCGTATGTGTATCTGGTATTTTCGCAGATTTTCTTCTTTAAATGGCTATTTCCCGCCACCGCCCCATCCGGCAGAATCACCCCAAGGAACAGGCGGTTGATATCTCGAAACGAGACTTTCTTTCTCATCTCCTGTACAATTGCCAAGTGAATCATGCTTGATGCCATAGTGTCCTCTTTTCCTTTATTCTTCTGCATTCTATTTTTCAATATCAGCTTTACATCTTTTGAAAGCTTTCTATCCATACTGCTAACTTTAACATTTTTATGCCGCATTTCCAATTCTGACGCATGCGTACCGCTCGCTCTCAATCACTTTTTCCATCGATTTAACCGGCGTGCTGTCAATATTGTTCAGGAGATTCTGGAATGTCGTAACCGACTGGCCGCTGTATAGCTGGACACCTTTTCTCCGACTGTCGGCATGGAAGATATCGTTTCGGCTGTCTACATTCCAGAAAATAATATTCGGCAATTGGTAGCCGCAATACTCGTACTTTTCTTTCATATGATCATAAAACATCCAATTGCGGTCTCCGCATCTGTCAATCTCCATATCAGACACAACGATCAGCGCTTTCGGCATTTCTTCCGGCAGTACATCGTGATCCAGTGCTGTTTCCAGAACCCGCTCAAATGCAGCCTGAAGATTAGTATTCATCCCCCATTCCGTACGCTCGACGTATTTGATTTTCTGCAGCAGGGTTTCCCCTCTCAGAGAAACAAATTCCGGCTTCTGGCTGAACGTCATGAAAAGATTGTGGTAAGCGCCCCGGTTCCGCTCTGCAAAGTAAATAGCAAGACCAATGGATGTCGCCAAGGGTCTTCCACTCATGGAACCGGAAACATCTGCAATGACAATTGCATTCGTTTCCTGCGCCACATAATCCGGCAGCTGCCTCCACTGCGCCTCCAATACCTGATTCCATTGACGTTCATACAGAACTTTTTCCACGAGATCGTACGGGTACAGCGTCTCCGCATGAATCTTTTCTTTTCCATCCAGTGCCTTCGACAGATACTGGTTAAAACGCTTTTCATCATGTTTTCGAAATGCGCTCCTGTAAATCATCATGGCTCTTCCGGAGACCTCCGGGTAAACGATCTCCTCCCACTTTCTTTCTGACATTTTCACTTCCAGCACACCGATATATTTCCGCAGAGAACGGACGATTCTTTTGAAGTTGTAAACAGGATAGCCGAGTTTCTGCGCCGTCAGAATGCCGAGTTTTCTCGTCTCCGTATTTTTAGAGTCTGCCGTTTTGATCCATTTAGCAAGCAGGGAAACGCTTTTTCCCTCCTGAAAGTTTTTCAGATCTGCTTCCAGCTGCTGCTTCATGGCACTCCACATCTCGTCCTCAACGCCAGTTCCGATCAGGCAGTACCAGTCGTCAAAACGGCCGAAAACACCAATCAGATCAAGGTTGGCAATAACTGCCTGCGGATGGTACTCGGCAAGATACTGTAGTAGAATCCGAAAGACACGTCTCTCGCCGAGACCTTCCCGGATATCACGCGCATAAAACAGGATTTTCAATGCGAACAGCGGGTCTGCCTGATATGCTTCCGCAAACAGAAGCTCAATTCTTTCCGGATCCGCTCTGCGCAGGGATCCAATTGTCGCAAACAGATCCAGCCGCGCATCGCCGGTTGTGTTCCGTGCTGCTGCTCCATTTTCTGTATAAGTTTTTGTCGCCTGCTCCCGTATCCATTCTGCAAAATCCATCGCTGCCGCTCCTTTCCTTCGTTCCACTGTTTTCTCCAGACATCCTTTTCTGGATCTATGGACTCCATTCTTTCTCGTTTGCTCTTCTGTTTTTTTCTGAGTGAGGGCCGGATTTGAACCGGCATCTTCGCCATTACCATTGGAAAAAAGTTTGCCGTTACGGTCACGCACATGACCGTTTTTTCGCGCTCTTTCTTTTAAGCTACCTCACTCGCGTAAGGCGGGCAGGACTTGAACCTGCATTCTGTGCCTCCCTATTCTCCTCAAAAAGTTGCTGTGTGTTCCACAAACATGAAACCTTTTTTTCTGCACAGGTTTTGCCCGTTAAACTACCGCCTTATTCTGTTATTTTAGTGTTTCTGTCTTCTGTCCCCAGCTCAGGATTTCCTTTCGGGATCTTGATTCATAATTCATCCATGGTTTCATGCATCTTTTCCAGATCATTTTCTGTAATAGCATTTTTCCCAGTGATTTTTTTCTTCCCGATTCGGATTTCATGGTCTCTCACCGTAAAATTTCCAATCGCAGATATCCCATGTCTCAGAAATTTTTCGAAATGCTTTTGATTTTCCCCACAGTGTTTTCGCCCGTCGAACCCTCTTATTTGCCGCGCGCTTTGCCCAACGGAAATTTTTGCATCGGCCTTTGCTGACGGGCGTTTTTTTACAGCTTCGGCTCATCAGCCTACTCCCCATCCAGAATTTTCTGATAGAGAAGTCTGCCTTCCTCCCCGGCAAGCCGTCCGCAGATTTCTGCCCGTTCGGCGATAACAGGGATCTGGATATGTGCTTTGGCATCTGCCATCTGTAGCAGCATCAGGTTTTGAAACATCGCAAAGCTGGCCATTTTCGTATGGCGTCTGACGTGCTTTAATTTCACACTGACGTGGTCATCATGATACTTCACATAATACAGGAGCTCCTGTACATCGAAACACGAAATCACATACCCCTGCCGGTCCAGCTCCGGGATCACGATGTCGCGCACGATTTCCATGCTTTTTTCGGGATGACCGTAGTAATGCATGTCCGGATCACCCTCGCGTTTTCCCCTGCACTGCGCTTCTGGCTTTCCGATATCGTGCAGCAGCGCCGCCAGATAGACCATGTCATTTTCCATCCTCTGCGGAAGATTGCAGACCACATGGAGGGAATGCATCCATAAGTCATACTGATGTGCACTGTTCTTCTGATCATAGCCAAACATGGTTCGTACGGCCGGAATCAGCGCTGCGATTTCTTCTCGTCTCATATCCATCTCTTCCGCAGTTTCTGCTGTTTTCAACACATTCAACAGCTCGCTTAACTTCATGTGTTCATTCCCCCTTTCTGGTCTTTTTGTAAATATCCGTGTTTTGTTATGTATAGATGTTGGGGGCAAAAGGTTTTTTGACCCCTTTGATACCAGATTGCTACGTGCTTTGCACTCCCGCAATCTTCATGTATATACTGTATCACATGCTTTCGTTTTCTGCACTTAACCGCTGGTTTAATTTTTTTTGCTGATTTTTTATGCTGTTCACCCGGCACAAAATCCGATCTGCCGGCTCTGCGGTTTCTTTTTCAGACCGATCATCTCGAAATCGTCCGCCGTCAGAAGACAGGCCTCCTCTTTTCCCAGCGTACCATTCTGATGTTCCCGAATGAGGCGGTCTGCCTGGCGCATGATAGCGTGGTCCAGCAGGTTTCTGACAAACCGTCCATTGCCGTAATTTTCTTCCCGACAGGCATCGGCGCAGATGGAAAAGCATTTTTCCCTTGTTCTTTCGTCCATCTGGTATTCCGATTTTTCCAGCATCAGATCCAGAATCTGCGTCAGCTCTTCCGGCGAGTAATCCGGGAAATTCAGGTGAAAGGCAATGCGGCTTGCAAGACCTTCATTCTGCTCCAGAAATTCCTTCATCTTCTCCGGATATCCTGCAAAAATGACAATGACCTCATCCCGGTAATTCTCCAGCTCCTGCACAATGGTATTGATTGCCTCGGCGCCATACGTGCGGTTGTCTTCTACAAGAGAATACGCCTCATCAATAAACAGAATGCCGCCACGCGCCGCCTGAAATTTACTCTCAACAATCTGTGCTGTCCAGCCGACGTACTTTCCGACCAGATCCTGCCTGCCGCACTCGACAATGTGGCCATATTTCAGCACTTCCTCTTCCTTCAAGACCTGGGATAGCAGACGCGCCACAGTTGTCTTTGCTGTCCCTGGATTTCCGGAAAACAGCATATGCATGGATGACTGAACCCCCGGAAGACCCATCTGTTTCCGCATTTTCTGCATCTTGGCCGCCGCCAGAATCTCATCTGTCACTTTCTTTACATCCGACAGGCCTACCATTTTCTGCAGCTCCACATACGGCTTGTCTGTCTTCTTTTTCAGTTGAATTTTGACGAGGTCTTTTTGTTTGTAGGCCTTGTAAATATGCGTTTTTAATCCGCTTCCGTACCATCTGTTGTAGGCAGAAAAGATATCCGATACAGAATACAATTTCTTTTCTTTCGGAAGATACCGCGTCAGCTCTTCTATCGTGTAGTCGTGATACTCTGTCTTATCCGCCAGACGTTTCAAATAGCCCGTCGCCCGTTCCAGATCTCCCTGGCCTTCCTGAATCTGAATCAGATCCGCGTTGGAAAGAATTTCCGCTATCGTCTCATCCGATACGCTGCGGCTTCCGGAAATGTCCACAAAGATAAACAATGTAGAATTTCCATACTCATTCAGTTTCTTCCCAAGTGTTTTCGCCAGATCATAATTGCCGGTGGCATACATTCCTGTACTCTTTTCACCTTCCAGATTCAGAATCACTGTTCCGCCTCTAGCACTGGAGAAAATATTGTCAAAATTATCTTCCCGCTCTGCCTTGTATGTCATCTTCTGCACATCGTAAACTCTGCCGCTCAGCAATCGTTGATTCTCCAGCAGTGCCGGAATCAGAAGATCTATCATATCATCCGCAGCCGCTTTGTCACCGGCTGTGATCAGATAATGAACCGGATGCCCAACAAAACGTTTTTCATTTTCCGGGGCGTAAATCCGCTCCATTTCGTCATAGAAGCTTTCCGATGCCATAATTTCCTGCATCTGCTCCGCCTGCTTTTGTCTGGTCATATTTTGAGCGGTATAAATCCGTTCACTTACCTGATACGCAACAGGTTCAAAAAAACTGTGATGTTCTGGTTCTATCGCAAGTTTTAATTTTTCCTTCAGCGACCCGCTGTAACACTCCGTCCAGTTATTCCGTTCTGCCCGAACCAGTTCTTTGCAAAACGCATCATTTGTGATCTCCTCATACGCAAGCAACTCAATTTCCGGCAGTATCTTCTGAATACAATCCACACATACCCGGGGAACCACTTCCATCTCAAGTGCAGCCACAATCGTCATCTGACCATTCAGAATATCACTGATCATAATGAAAAACTTCTTTTCTGTACGGTAGGCAGTGTAAAACTTGCTGTTCCATTCCGCAGCATCACTCCGTCTGGAATAGAGACGCTCATATCCTTCCTTCGTTGAATCCTCCTGTTCCAGATTCAGTTTTGAACAGTCTGCTGTGTATTTGTAAAGAATCATTCGCTGCTACCTCCCTTGGAGCTTTTACTGGTAATCCTTCTGTTGTCTCTTTCTACCTGCTATCTTACCACCTGCCGTATCCCATATGTGGACAGGTTCTTGTCTATACGAAAACCAGACAATTTTCTGGTTTTTCTATTTCTCCATAACAGGTACTTACTTCTTTTTTCTTCTGCATTTCTGTACAGTATTTCGACACTGGAATAACGGCTACAATCACAACATGTTCTTTTTTCTCGCAGTTTCCCAGCAAGCCAATCATATACCGCAGCTCTTCTTTTCTGTCGGCAAAATTTTTTCTGCTTGTCATCATCGGCACTTCATCAATCACAAAAACAGAAATTGCTCCATTCTCTGCTTTCTGCGCTATGATTTCTGCCATTCTCTCCACCATCATCGCTGGTGTATCATCAATTTCTATCTTGGAAAGCTCCTCCTGCCCGTACATGCTCTGCAGAATCTTCCACATCTCCTTCTTTTCATGCTGCAGTGAAAAAAGGAGAACTCCATCCTCGCTGGTTTTTCGCTCTTTCCAGCCATATGCAACCGCTTTTTTCGTTTTTCCGCTCGCCGCAGATCCCGCCAGGAAAATCATCCTTCTGCCCCTCCCTCATCTTTCAGAAAAATTTCAAGCATACGTCCAATTACCATATTGTCTCGTTCTACCAGATCTCTGGCTGTTCCAAACATGAATCGAAATCTCAAATCGAAAATCATTCTGGCCTGCTGTTCATCCAGTCCATACTGCTTTTCCAGTGCCAACGCTGCAATCCCCTCATTTGGGTAGTCCGCTTTCATGATCTGGCAAAGTTCATCTTCATGGCATTGTGCCCAGCTTTGTGCTTCCAGCGTGTGTTTTCTTTCCAGAAGCATGTTCTTTCTTCTTACCAGATACTCTGCAAAATACTCCAGCTCTTCCTGGCTGTATCCGATCCACTGACCCGAAATATCCCAAAGTGGTTCTATTTGTTTCATTTCCCGAAGAAGATGCTCTTTTTCCTCCAGAAAAGCTTTCCATCTCCCCTGTTTTTCCCGTTCAAGCGGCTCTTTTTCTTTCTCAGGAGCTTTTTCCCACTTCTGCAGTATTTCATTATAGTCCTCCGCTTTTTCCACCATGGTAAGAAATACCTGTTTTGCTTCAGAATTTTTTCTCATAACAGAATACAGAATAGCCAAAAGTGCATCCAGTACATATATTTTATTTTGCCCGCACTTTTTCTCCAAATATTCCTGTTTCGAAACAAACAGCCTAATCACGCCATCTCTGTTGTTTGTGCGAGACGGAACGATGATATAGGCCTTATCCTTTTCTTCAGGAAAATCTTCTGCCCTTCCTTCAAACACGACTTCCGTGGCATCTTCAACGCAGATTTCCGTCAGTGGATCAAAACATTCCAGAAATTCTAAAATACCCATATTGCACCTCTCCTTTATTTCCCGATCTGATCTGCGGTTCTTTTCGTTTTCCCGGGTTTCCGCTTTTTGGCCTTTCGGATATAATTTTCACTGAACTGCTTTTCCCGTTCAATCCAGTCCTGCGTTCTCTTCTCAATCACAAATGGAAGTTCTCTCCAGATCATCCTGAGCTGTTCTTCTGTGATTTCCGGTACTTTCTTTAAAATAGCCTCTCGGAGATACACACCGCCTCCGCTGCAGGAATCCGGGAAACAGTTTTCTTCGCTGATGGCATCCAGAATTTTTTTATAATATTTTCGATACATCTGATATGCTTCGTAATGTGCAATACGGTTCACATGATCTTCGATTCTGGATTCCTCTTCTTGTTTCAGAATTGTTTCCTTGTTGATTCCGCCGCTGTTCACATTCGCATAATACATCGCATATGCTTTAGCTTCTTCCAGACTTTGGAATGTGCGGAGAAATCTGCCGAAGTTATGAATATCACCATCTGAAAACGTAATCCAGTCATAATATGCCAATTCCGGCGGAAAATGATTTTCTTTTCCGTAAAGCTCTGCACATTCCTGTCTGCTGACAGAATGATAATCCCACGGACCGATGATATCATCGTAATCCGCGTAGAAAAGAATATAGGCTTCCACCTTTGCATCACTGTATATCAGCATCGGGCTGTGCTCCTCGTACTGATACAGAATCGAGTATTTTACACCCTTGATTTTTCCGTCATTCCTTCTCATCAGCAGTGCGTAAACGCCCATCTCAGAATTGTCCGGAATATTGTTCACATGCATCGGTTTCCAGTTAAATTCATTCTCCGTCAGTTTCTCCTTCTCGCGTTTTTTCCGGCATTCCGCCATTTCCCGATCCATTCTTTCCCTGTACAGAACGCTTCCGATGTAATCATATCGTTCCAGATGCTCCACGCCAATCGCCCGGCCGGCCAGATCGATGGCATAAAAATGCCAGAAATTTTCCTTTTCCCGTTTCGCCTCCGCAGCCGCTTTGCTGTACTCATCCAGAATGTCTTCCCGGATCAGTGCTTCTTCTTTCTCCAGATATTTCCAGCCATGCTCTTCTGCTTTATATTTATGACGATAACCAATTCTTTCATCGGTCGTCTCAAAGATCGGGAAAAGCTCGGTACTTTTGTAAAATGGTGTCTCTTCAAATCCGAAAATATACTCTTTCCCCTCTTTACTGAGCAGACATACACATCCCGGGCCGCCCATTCCAGAAGGGGGATCCTCCTGTGCAAACACAACGGTTTTCCAGAAGTCTTCTGTTAAATCTGGTAAATCAAACGTGTGATCTCTATCCATATCTCTGGCTCTCTTCCTTTCCTTTTTCCGTTGCATAAAAAGTTCTCTTTTATTCTGTTCTCAGATCTTCTCTCGGCTGATTGGAAAGCACAATCACCATCTGCTTTCTGTGAACCGTTTCATACTGAACATCCATCCACGTTTTCTCAACATGTGGACACTCTTCCATTCCGATGCCGTACACATACATATCATCGTATTTCTCCGGTATCTCCCTCCGATATTCATAGTATTCAGATGACCAGTCATTTCGATTTACAATAGAAAAATGTCTGCCGATCTGCAGATACGGTTTTAGATCCCGGAACAAAAGTTTCTGTTCCACACTCCGTTTGATATCCCGCGGTTCTTCCGAAATCATAAGTTCCATCGCCGGATTCATTGTATCATCTTTGCTGCACCAGCATTCTCCTTCCGGTTCCGGCAGGGCCGCATAAACATCTCTGGAAAATTCCACATCCACCATTCCGACTCCATAGATGTAAAAGCCGGCATATTTCTGTTCCGGAATATCTGACATCATCAGATAATCGTGGTAATAGCCATCCTCGAAACAGATAGATAGACGGACGTTGCGTGCCATATATTTTCTCAATTCTTCAAATTTAATTGCCATAAGAAAAATCCTCCTTGGTCAGTACCAGTTTTACTACCGGATTTGCGAAAAAATTATCTTTTTTTTCGAAAATGTTACCCAGCACAACCATGACCGGGCCGTCCTCTACTTCTCTGAACCCCAGCTTCCGCAGCAGGCTGATCGTTGGTTCATTTTCTGTCTGGGTTGTCACATACAGCTTATCGATGAAAAGATTCTTTCCGTTTGCAGAAACCCCATCACCAAAGAGCTGATTAATCAGCTCTCGGCTGGCTTCTTCACAGTAGCCGTTTCTTCGGTATTCTCTGGCGATATAAAATTCAATTTCGTATTCGTCTTCCATTTCTCTATGTACGCCTACGTAGCCGATAAACTTGTCTTTCTGCTGTTTGGGAAAAATGGAATAGGTGCAAAGCTCATGATCGGTTCTCTCAAAGTAGTTGGAAAACCCCTTCACATGTTTTTCGGATGGGCTGACTCCGCAGAATATGTAGAAGTCGCCATCATCCCGTAGCATTTGTAAAAATGCCTCGGAGTCTCTGTCCGTCCGGCTTGGGAGAAGGAATAATCTTTCAGTTTCGATCGCGGATCCTGTGTTCATTTATGATCTCGTCTCCATTCTTTTGTACATTGGCTGTGAGTTTTCATGTTTCAGGAGTGAGGGCTGGAATCGAACCAGCGACAATAGATCTTTTGCTGTACCGACCACACCCATGATCGGCTTGGTTTCTCTGCTCTACCATGGCTGAGCTACCTCACTCATATTTCTCTTTTAACTTTTATATTCCTTATGTGATTCCACCCCGTCAGGAACCAGCCTGCTCCGCCGGAATATCTCCGCCGGTTCTTCTGCGATCTCACTCTAGCCGGCTTTCGGTAATAATTCTCCTGTTACGTCTGCTTCATGAATTGCGAAAAGTTCGTTCAACGTCATATCGAGTTGTTCCTCCTGATCTGTCCTGTATTCTGATGCATCCGCCGGAGCTCTTATGTACTCCTATTATTCCACGTCTCTCCGTCGTTTGCATTGAACTTGTGGTTTACTTTCCGGGTATGCCTTATCTTATCATGGAACCGTTCCTGCATGTGGACACTCTTTTGGCCACTTTTCTGTTTCACAGGATTTTACTTTCAATGTTCCCGAATCTTCAGATACTGCTCTGCCATGCAGCTAAGACTCTCTTCATCAATAATTTCAAGGAACGCATTTTGATTCCCGTACAGCGCTTTTCCAATCCGTTTAATCGCCTGAATCCCGACCACAAGCTTCTCATCTGGATATTCACAATAATTGAGTAATCTGCGAAGCGTCTTAAGGCTTGGAATCTCTTCTTCCTCCACATACTCAGATAATTCGATGTCTCTCATCATGCTTGAAACTGTAAAGTTGTATTCTTCCGCTGTCCGCAGAAATCGCTCCGCGTTGAACCAGTAATTTTTCCCATCCTCGCGGAGAATATTGGTAAATTTCTGAAGCAGATGCTTTTCCTGCAGGGTCACAGCACTTTCTCTCTTCACATCAGCTGGGATACGATAGACGGTTTCTTTTGTAATTTGATTTTTCATTTTACTCCTCCTTTAGTATCTGGCGCAGAAAAACTTTTTTGTCACTTTACAATATATTTCCTATCATTCTGCTGATTCTCTTTCTCATTTGAGTGCTCCTGTTTCAAAACAGCTTCAGATAATCCATAAACACGATTGCCTCCACCGCCGGGGTTTCCGATGCAAATTGTGCGTTTTCGATTCCATTGGTGAGCAGCAGATGTTCCCAGAGTTTTCGGTTCTTTTGAAAGTCAAATCTGCAGTCATCCAGAACTACATACTCTTCAATCTCCGGATGTGCTTTCAGGTATTTTAAAATCCCTTCTCCCCTTTTGTACATCTGATCCTGTGTCTGCCCATCGCTCGACAGCCCGCACAAAGCAAGTTTAGAAACGAGATACACATAATCATCATCTGTCGGTTTCATTTCTTTCCAGTCGGAAGATAAAACAAGATCTGCTCCGCCAATTTTTTCAATTGTCTTTGCCAGGACTTCCACTCGTGCATCATCAATCCCCGTATATCCATCCGGGGTTTTCTGGACTGTGGTTGTGGTATTCAGCACTCCGTCAACATCCAGAAATATCACAAAACGTTTATGTCTTTTACACATGTATCTTTCCTCCCTGACCTTGGATCTGAAACAGCTTTTTGTTATGTGCCTATTCCATCCGCAAGAGGCGTTGTTTGTATAACGCTTCTTGCGGAACAAAAAAATAATTCATACTACAATTCCATTTTTCATTTCTGCAGATTTTCTTTTGACTGGAGATGGTATCGCCATCTCCCCGTCGTTTCCTCAAAGCTGTGAATCTGGATTTCTTCACGCATGGCAAGCTGCATAGCCCGTTCGCCAAAGGTTTCCAGATCTCTCGCCTTTTCTCTTTCCAGCGCAGCATGTTCTCTCTCATATGCAGCAATTGCATTTTCCCAAGTGGAATAAATTCCAAGCCACTCATCCTCATCATGAAATTCCTCATAGCCACGCACCAGAAGATAATGAACCTTACCTTGTTCTGTTATCATAGAAAACGCCTCCTTACGCGCCCTGCAAAAGTTTTTATATTTCCCTGTTTTTACACATTCTCCAGAATTTTTCATTGAACTTCTGGTTTATTCATTGGTCTGATAAAGCCCTTCCAGTTCTTTCATTTTATTTCGGATCAGTTCCTGTACAGACGGCGTCTCCACGATGACATCCCTTGAATTCATCATCGCCCAGTTTGCCATAAAATACGCGGTTCGATATACCAGCACCCGATCATATTCCTCTGTTCCACCCTTTAGGAAATAAAACTCATCATCAAACGTATGATACATGATCGTATAAGCATTTGGCGTTTTCCGCACCCGTAAAATGATGGGTTCCACACTGCCATAGCTGCCACCCTGGTGTTCTGCTACATAACGATACTTATCCAGCTTCTTGTTCTCGTCTTCCAATTCAGACATCGGACGGTATCTTCCCTCTCCCGGCTCAAGCACCTGAATTTCGTCCATGCGTTCAATCGGATAATTGGACAAACCCTGATACGGCTCATGGTTTCCAACCAGCCACAGTTTCCCATTTGAACTGCTGATGAAATAAGGTGAAATGACATAGACCTTTCCACCATCGACATAAGCACGCTCCCCTGATTTCGTATACTGTATGAGTTTAAATGAGATTTTTCGAAAAAACCGTCCTGTCTGATTGCTCAGTGCTTCAAAGATTCTGCTCATATTCTCATGCAGATTTGTATAGTGGCACGGTTCTGCCCGGCGGACGACCTCTTCGCCTTCCATCTGCGGTATTTTCGGATATTTCCGTTCTTTTGAAACCTTCGCTTTTCCCACATCATCTAATAAATATTCCGGGGAAAACCTTTCCAGATAGCAATGATATTTCTTAATATTTCCTACTCCGGCACAGGTGATCATATCTCGAATAATTTCCTGTTTTTCCTCCATCGTTGCTGTCATGGTAAAAGTATGTTCAATCAGAAATGGCAGTTTTTTCTGACTCAATGGATGATTGTAATAGATAATATTCTTTTTATTATCTATCTTTCCATCCTCATCCATCTCGGTGATCGTAACGATGCCTTCCGCTTCCAGTTCAAAGACATCCTTTTTTACAGTTCTGATCTGGTTATCGCGTTTGTTCTTTTTCTTCTCTTTGTCTCCCTCTACGGAAATTTCCCCATAAACAGCATCGCGCAGTTTCCAAATGGATATTGGTCTTTCTATATTTGTCTCTTGCATTAGCTCCTGTAAAATTTTAAATTTTATATCGTTCTTTAAGCCCATTGTTTGTATTCCTCCACTTAATCTGGGTATCCAGTTGCTGGATTTTTCCTTGATCCTATTTCATTTTCGGTCTTTTTTTCTTTGTTGAGGCCATTCTAGCATTCGCAAGCGTTGTTTGTGTAACGCCTTATGAATTTTAAAAAATCATGCTGCCCATTCTCCGGGCAGCATGCATAACATCATCAAATTGCTTTTCTTTTTTCTATTGTCCTTCTTTCGGGAGTTTCTGTCCATTACCAGATTCTTGTTTTTTCAATCGCAGCAAGAAATGCGAGCATAGAAATTCTGCTATTGGTCAGCGTGCCTGATTCCGACAGAAAATCGTAAATCACGGTGCATTCCTTTCTTTTCATGACAGCTTCTGCCAAAGTATACAAAGATTTCACAAATTCCTGTTCGGCGCGGTCATATTCTCCTAATGCTTCTTTATCCTCACGTCCGTTAACCGGATCAAAACATGCCCTCACATACGCTGCCCTGGCTGCTTTTCGCTGCATCTCAAGATATTCTGCCTGTACCTGATCCGCAATTCCATCCAGTTCCTTTTGCAGCGTGTTATAAATTTCATTCAGCTCTGTGCGTTCGTACTTCTCTTTCGTGTCGTAAGACGGTACCTTGGGTTTCCATTGGGATGCCAGTTTGAAACTTTTGTTTTTCAAATTGACAACATACGCATAGCGTAGACGCATGGTTCCGCTCCATAAACCTGTCCGCAAAAACGGATGATTGGAATAGAAAAACTCGTAGGAACAGGATGAAAAATCTGCTCCGGATTGATCATATTTTTCCTGGTTGTATTTATGTTCGAACATGATAAGGACTTTATCTTGTTTGACTAACTCATCTGCATTCATTTTAAATCCTTTTTATGATTTAAGCAGATAGATACTTAACAATTTCTTCATAAAATTCTTTGTTAGTTTATATCCCTATTTATTAATTTTGTTTCTACTTTTTCCCATGGTAAATATTTACGTATAATTTCTTTCCAGCTTTTTCCTGTTCTTTTTGCTTCTTTTACTTCATTAATACAACAAGACAATTTTTTTTCATCTAATATCTCAAAAGCTTCTGCAATATAAAAATACATTTCTGGCCTTTGCATATGATTAAAAATTTTTTTAGCGTTTATTTCCTGATTACAATCCACTCGTTTTCCAGAACTCACAAAATAACATTCTGGACATTTATATGTAAAATTGTCATCAATACATTTTTGCGTACTTCCATTTTCATAAGTTTTCCGCATAAACCAGCACACTAAATGTTCTTTTTGGCTTCCGGTTGACTCATCCCACCATCTTTCACTTTTCTGTGCATATTTTCTAATTCCATTTTCATCTTTTTCATTTTCAAACTTGTCTGTTAATGGTGTGTCTTTATTATTATTTAACAACATATTTGCAAATTCATACGCTTTCATTATTAATTTCTCACTTATATTTTCTTTAATATCTTCACTCCATATTTTTTTCTCCCTAACCAAATGTTATTCTTTTAGAATTTCTAAAAGTTCATTTATAATCCTGTCAACTATTTCCTGTCCATTGCCTTTAATATCACATACTGTATATTTTGAATTATATACTCCTCTTCCATCAGGCTGTTCATTTTTATCCATATTTTTCATTGGATAACAGCAATCGAATTCTCCTTTTTTATTTTGATTTATATTTCTTATTACACCATCTTCTATCGGGCATTTATAATATTGAATTCTACCCGGAGCACACCACACTTTGTCCTTTTCAACAAACATCTGTTCAAAACATATCATCCCCAGACATTTCTTATAGCATATTGCAACATAACATTCCATTTGTAACGGATCAATTTTTAAACTCGATCTATTTCCTAAACTACAAATATAAGCTGGTTTATTGCTTTCCTTAATATCACCAATTGATCGCTTACATTGAATTGTATTTCCCTGTTTTTTTATTTCGTCCACCAAAATTTTTCGACTTTCTTTTATTAATGTTGCTATTTCATTTTCATTCTTAGATATAATATGAAAATTATAGGAACTTGTATCAAAACTAGATTCCTCTGCCTCAATTTCACGATTTTCTAAGTCACATATATTTCCAAAGTCATACGATCTTGTAATTTCTTTTATTTTTTCCTCAGCATTTTTATAGTAAATCATAGTTTTTCCTCCAAACCAAGTATCAAATTTCAAATAATCTCGTTATTTTTACTCTTGTTTTCTATTTTTTTGAAATAGTATAAGGTGATTGTCAAAATACCACTCACAGCACCAACAAATCCCCCAATCATCACCCCTTTCCCTGAACTCAAATAATCTAATATCTGCAACGCCGCCGCGACAATGGAAACGAATCCAAATACCGCAATAATCATACTCACGCGTGATTCCCGCTTGCTGTCGATGTGATCCTGTTCTTCGTTTAACAGTTCGATTTTTTCTTTGATCTCATCCAGTGCTTCATTCACGCCATTTTCTTTCTGCAGCGCTCGATATGTCTCACAGACATTATTCCATTTTGACACCTGGGATGGTGTCAGTGTTCCGTATGCGATGAATTCCAATGCTTCTTTTTTCAGTCCTCGAATACTCTGAGCTGAAATCCCCTGAAATCTCTCATGGATTTTTTCATTCAACAGCATACAAGTATATTTTTGATACATTACAATCATCGTTAGTTCCAGATCGTCTTCTGCTCGTTCTGGCAATGCTTCTGCTGTAATTGGAACTGTTTTCCCCGGTTTTGGACCATACGCATAGGCAATCTCCTGTGATGTAATTGCACATGCCCATCCATAATGGCTGTCATTTACATCCCTTGCCCCAGATGCATACTCAACATCTTTCTCCGATAAATCGGAAAACTCCTTCGTTACATCAATCAGCCGATGTTCATTATAGGCAATTTTCTCCGCAATCTTCCGTTCTTCAAAACGTTTCGGAAGTGCCGCCACATTCAGTCGGTAAGCTTCTTTCATCATGTAGATTTTTGTTTTTTCGCTTTGGCCGAACCATTTTAACTGAACGCCATATTCCTTATGCCATGATTCAAATACTTCCTGTTCTAAAATTGCTAACAGACTGTCCTGAATTTCCTGTTTTTTATCATCTATGTATCCCGGATTGATTAACTGATAAATTTCCTGGACGTCTTTATTTTTATATGCCAGATACACAGTTAAAAAGGCAATTCCATTGTTGAAAGAAAATACTTGCAATTGCGTCAGATCATAAGGAAAGGGGATCCTTACTGCTTCTTTCCATTTTCTCTTTACCGTTGCAACCGTCTCCTCCAGCATACACCTTTTGACAAATTCACCAGAACGGCATTTTATAGATAGAATTTCCAGAAAATCATCGGAATCAAATCCGGAGCGATCCCTTTCTTCATCTGATTTATTATTTTGGTCTGTATTTGTTTTTTTCGCACTAAACGGTATTTTCTGAAAATCTCCCTGGTACCGCAGAGGAAGTATAATATAGAGCCCTCTGTCTATTTCTTCTGTATTTTTAACACCTTCCCAATATTTTTCCATTTCTCACCTATCCACTCAAAGAAATTCTCCTAATTTTTCGCACATTTTAATAATTATGTCGTTCTCTATATTCATCAGGGTCTATTCCATCTGACCTCAATTTTTCATCTTCTGCCATAGAATTTCGCCTTGTTCCCTTGTATCCTTTCCATCATCTTTATGATTTTCTTCATATATTCTGATTTTCTCATAATCTTCATCATCTAAGCCATTATTATCTTTAAACAACGTCCCAATTCCCCATAGTACAACCACAATGCCGATAATGATGAAAAAAGCTTTTAAGGAATCCTCCTCACCTTTTACAATTCCATAATACCCAAGGAGTAAAACAAATAATATAATTGCAAATACCATCTTTTTTTCCATCCCCTCAAAGGATTACCGTAGTTCCTACTTCTATATTTTCCAGCAGCCACTCTACATTTTTCTGGCTGACCCGAATGCAGCCTGCCGTGCCGGTATCTCCGTTGCTGATTGGCTCTGCCTGCTCAAATGTTTCAGATGTCACTCTGTCCATATAAAGATCACTGTGAATAAAGTAGTCTTCGAAAATCACCAGATAACCAAAAAATTTTATCCGTTCATACTTTTTATGATAGCCGCTGATATATTCTTCTTTTACCTTTGATTTTTTTACAATATCAAACACACCATAAGGAGTTGGGGAATCTTCGCGGCCGAACAGGCATGGCATTTCCTTGATTTTTTCATAAATCGTATATTCACACGGGACAAAATCCTTTCGGATGCTGTAATTCTTCCGCAGAGCCTGCTCATCTGCCTTTTTATAAACTTCAAGCTGATGTGCCTGTTGATTCAATTTCAACAAAAAATTTTCTGTACTGATTTTCTTTTTGACGATATAAATGTCATTTTCCATTACTTTTCTGTTTTCTCCCAGACTCATTTCATTAATTTTTCATTACACACTTTAATTATTTTTTATTATAACGCAGCCCGCTTTCTTTTGCCATTCTTTTTTTCATTATTTTAATATAAATTTGTTTTTTTCTCGTTTATTCATCTTTTATCTGATAATTCACTCTATCCGCGACCATGCACTTAAAAAGTATGATTTATATTCTTGCTTTCCATCTTCTACCCCAAGAATTTTTCCCATCACATCATAACAAAAAACATCATGGATCAGCTGTTCCAGTTCGCATTCTTTTGCTCTTTGCAGCATTTACCGTGCATAATATTCTTTCCCTGTATCCAGGCAGATTGCCGCCAGTCTTCCATTGCTTTTCCCTGCTCCACAGTCGATCGCAATGTGATGGTTTGCTTTAAAAATATACCCTGGGCGGTTGTTCCCAAGGATATTCTGTGTCGGTGTATGTCCGCTGACTACAATGATATCATCGAAATACGGAATCTCGTAATCAATCCGCGTCCACACCAGATCCTCTACCGAATATTCTTCCAGACGTTTTGTTTCTGAAAAATGATCCAGTCCGGCATGCACCAGCCAGTATTCCTGCCCATTAACAATTTCCTTTCCGTATGGGCGGAATGATTTCATGTATTCTACTACCTGGTGCCGTTCTTCCTGCGGCAGTTTGCGAAAATCCTGGATTGTACTGGTACTGCCGTTCTGCGTCCAGTTGTCAAAATCCCGATACACCTTCGGCGGCAGTTTATCCAGAAAATTTCTCGAAACTTCCGGCACCAGAAGTTTGAGATTCGGTAGCGCCATAACTTCATGATTTCCTATGATCGGAATGATATTGGAATGTGCCATCATGTATTTCAGGATTTTCATTGGCTCTGGTCCACGATCGACTACATCGCCTAAGATATAAAGAGTATCTTCTTTCCGAATACCGATCTGCTCCAACAGCGTCAGAAACTGCTCATACTGTCCATGAATATCGCTCATCGCGTAAATCATCGATTCTTCTCCATTTCTCTTACCAGATCGCACAGCTCTTCTTCCCAGTCACTGATTTCCGAATACCAGATACAACCATACACTCCGGGAAGCTTCATATTTCTGGATGAGCATACGATAACCTTTGTCTGTTTGCCCTGCTCCTGCAGGAGCTGAACCAGCTTTTCTCCCGCCTCCGTATCACTGACAGCTCCCTGCTTCATGGGATAATGCATATCTGTGATAATCAAATCGAACGGTGCCCCAGCGTCTTCTGCATTCTTCAGCATCTGCAGACCATCCTCGACATTTGACACCAGTTCAATTTTAGCCACGCCGCATTGGTTCAATACCTTGCGGATTGCATTTGCTTTGTAAACGCTGTCTTCAAAGTTCAGAACCTTCATTTATCCTCTTCCCCTCTCCTGTTTGTCATAGCCTATTCTACTTATTACAGGCGATATTTGTATAACGCTTTTTATTCTTAAAAAATTAATCTTGTCTGCCTTTCATGAAGTCATATTTTTTGTTCGCTTTTACGTTCTTTCAGAGCCCAGCTTATAGAAAAGCCCGAAAATAATGAAAAAAAGACAATGCTGCAAAATGCGAATCGCAAGGAACAAATTTTAAAGCGTACCAGGGTACGACGAAAATCTGTGACACAATAATTCACACTCTGTGGTACTGAATTTTTTGCATTCTTTTCGGGGTTGCTATAAATTTTATTTTCTACCTCCAAGCGCCTGATTGAATGTATCATAATTCAACGTATCATTTCTGCCGCAGAACACCGCATATTCTATCGTTTCGAAATATGATGCATATTTTTCCTGTACGCTCCGAAATGCACGTGCTACAATTCTCGGCGGGTTACAGAAAGCGCCACAGCCAAACGCGCCTAAAATCAGAACTTCCGCTCCGTTCGATGCTGCCGCCTGAAAAACACGTTCCAGTCTTTGCATCTGAAGTTCGTACAGTGCTTTCTCATTAATCTTAACCGGCGCATTTCCTGCGGACGGGTTCATGGCATTGCTTGGTTTCTTTCGGAGGTTCGGGGCCGCACAGGTAATGATGTCTACCTGATACCAGTCTTTTTCTTCCATTCGTTCCGGTGCAGAGGTGTCGGTCTTAAATACGACGACTTCTGGTGTATACAGCAGATCATCATTGTAGCGTGGATCGCCTGCTTTCCGATGCGGTTGATAGAACTGATGCCACATCGTTTTTGTATCCAGGCATGGATAAAGTGTGCTGCATCGGCAAAGGCATTCTTCCTGTGCCGTACTTCCCCGTGTTACACCGCCGCCGGGATTAGTTGCAGATGCAAAATTCAGGACGCAGACTCGCTTTCCGGCTTTTGCGTATGCAGAGGCGGCTTCGAAGCTTCTTTTAGATGAAACAATCGTTTTGCAAGATGATTTTCCAGGTTCTGGAAGCGCAATTGCCTGCGATGGAACATACAGCTTTTGGTTCTGAATCGAAAACTGAACTGCCTGCTGGAGCTTCTGGTTTGCTTTTATCAAATCCATGGAGTCCTGAAAGATCGCGATATTATTACTTCTTCTATCCATTGCAATTCTCCTCTCGTATCCCAGTCACACAATGCTGTTCTGCTGAAAATTATACACCTTATCCTCCAACTTCGTCCAGGCTTTTACATAGTCCGCATCGATAAAACAGCCCCTTGCCTGTCGGAATGCACCTGGCTGCTTGCCGCCTTCCGTGGCATATAATCCTGTATCCCAGCAGCCTGCTGATAAGCTGTTGTCTTTCAGGATCAGTAAGCATACCTCGAAGTCATTTGGATAATCGCCATCCTTTATGTAGTGAAATCCAGTGAATGTAACGCGAATATTCTCTGCCATGTTTGCTGTCTTTTCTTCCATCTTTTTTCTCCTCATGATAGGCTTTTTCTTTTGAATATTACCATTTTATCTCATATCGAACGGAAAATGTTGACAGAAACTTGTCCGTATATAAAATTCAGGGCAATATCTCTGCCCTGAATTTTATAACAAATTGTAACGATTCAGATCTCCATCTCGATTCCGCTTACGCTGCATCTCTGCTTCCATCACACAACACTGTTTCAAATGAAATGAAATCCCATACTGCACCGTTTTCTTATAGCCATCCTGCCACAGTGTCTGTGTATAATCTTTATCTCGAATCTGCTCCAATGCCTTCCGGCAATCTCTTTCCAGATCTTTTTTCTCATCTGTATACTTCACTTCTATCACAATTCCTGTTTCTGCATCTCCCGTTTCAATCACAATATCGCTGAAGCCTTCTCCCGATTCTCGATTGGAAGATACACGCCAGTCATTTTTATAGCTTAAGATTCCAAGCAGAATTCCATGATAGAAATTTTCTTTCAGCGATTTCCGCACAAAGGTATCGCGTATGCTGACCGTCTTCTGCAAATACAAATTCAAAAGGCTTTCCACCTCTGCTGATTTTCCCCCAAGCAGTGCCTGGCAGAACTGTTCTGCCATTTTCCCGTCTTTTTTCACTTCCTGCTGAAACAGTGTAAGAATCCGTTCTGTTATGATATTTCGAATTTCCCGGTTTGGAATTGCAAGGCAATAGCGGCCATCGCTTTCTCTTCCGCGCTGCGTCAGGTATCCTGTCATGAAAAGTGTACTCCACAGGTGATCCATGGTCGAATACAGGTCATTGTAGGTAACCATTTCGTCGATTTGTTTGATCACTGTTTTTCCATTTACCAGCCATTCCAGTTCTGTTTTTGTGAGCATATCCGGTTCATTGATGCTGTCGATAAAATGATGAATCACATTGTTCCCGCTTGTATTCATCCAGTAATTTTCCGGCTCGGCCTCTGGATTATGGATATGATCATTGCAGTAGTTCACAACATCCCATGGACAGTACACATCTGCTTTTCCGAATCGGTATCCGTCATACCATTCTTTTACCTCGTCATATCGGTCATCCATTTCATAGTCATGCAGCATGATCTTTACTTCTTCATCTGTAAAACCGAAGGTTTCATCAAATTCTGTATTTGTAATCGAATATACTTTGAAATTGTTCAGTCCGGTAAAGATGCTTTCTTTTGCAATTCGCAGGCAGCCCGTCAAAACAGCAAAGGCAAGACTGCTGTTTGTCTTTAAAACATTTCCGAACATATTTCGAAGCAGCAATACCATTTCATCATAATATCCATTTTCATGGGCTTTTGCCATCGGAACATCGTATTCGTCAATCAGGACAACCACTTGCTGTTCATAGTGAACTTCCAACAGTTCTGTCAGTTCCTGAAGACTGCTGGTAATGGTGTCTTCTTCCATATTTCTTGTCAGAAGTTCTAAAAAAAGTGCTTTATCAACCCGGCTCAATTTGTCGCTTTCCAGAAGAAATTGAAATCTTCTTGCCTCACGATTAATTGTTTTTATGAGCTGCGCACGGGCTTTTTCATAGGAATCGGCATCAATTCCTTTTAAGCTGATGCAAATAACGGGATATTTTCCCATATATTGTTCACAAATCTCTGTATTCTTAGAAATCTTCAAGCCGTCAAAAAGTGCTGGATCCGTTCCAATTTCAAAGAAATGCTGAATCATACTCATATTCAGGGATTTTCCAAAACGGCGTGGGCGCGTAAAAAGCGTGACCTCACTTCCGTTATTTAAAATCTGTTCTATGAGGGAAGTTTTATCTACATAATAGTAATTTCCATTGCGAATCTTTTTAAAGTTGTCAATCCCGGTCGGGAGTTTTGGATTTCTCATCTTGAAACCTTCCTTTCCAACTTTTGCGGCTTTTGACACCTGCGGCTGTGCTTATGTTCTGATCTCTATTTTAACGGATTTTATTTGCTTTGGCAATGGGCACTATCTGTTTCTAATTTATCCAATCCCAGTCATTTCCCTGATAATTTCCACTCTCATCATACACATTTCCGTTATCATGATCGTAATAAAAACCGCTGCCATCGATTTTATTGCCGCTTTCATCTTCTGACCAATAATGCCAAACATTATCTCCGCTCGATCTGTTGCCAGAACTTCCGTCGGAAGAGCTTGATCCACCACTGTAATCACTTCCGGATCCAGAATCACTATAGCTGGACCTTCCGCTGCTGTAACTGTAATCATTGCTGTTGTCATAACTATAGTCACTTCCACCACCGTAAGACGATCCGGAACTCTGTTCTGCCGCTTCTTCCGCCGCCTTTCGTTCTGTTTCTTCCTGCGCGGCTTTCGCTGCAGCCTCTTCCTCTGCTTTTTTCTTAGCTTCCTCTTCTGCTTTCGTTTTCGCTTCTTCCTCGGCCTTTTTCTTCTCTTCTTCCGCTTTTTCGATCGCGGTTACTTTGTCATTGTATTTCTTCACGTATTCATCAATCGTACTGTTATATTCTTCAAAGCTGTCCTGCTCGACGGTATTATAATTTTCGAAGTCATTTTTCAAGGTATCTTTGAATGTCGTAAATTCGCTGGTAGCGTTTTTGAGTGCTTCCTTATCGTCCACTTTTTCAACATCATCGCCGATTTTATCCACAATTGCTTCGATCGTGTCGTCATATTCGGAGACAAAGGAGTTCTTCATCTGCGCAATGACTTTTTCATAGTGTGCGGAACATTCCTCATAAGCGTCTTCTGTCTTTTCATACTTTACCGCACTCTCTACTTCTTGTTTCAAAGCTTCCAGTTTTTTATCCCGGTTTTCTTCGTTTTCAAATTTTTGATATTCCGCATCAATCTCACTGTTTTTCGTTCCAATCGCCTGTAAGCGAAGTTCTTCCTGGTGGCGGTCATATGCCTTTTTCGCGGCAAAACCAATTCCTGCCCAAATGACAAGGATACCGATTATGACTAATATTAAAATTCCGTTTTTCTTTTTCATCGCATAAATTCTCCTTGAAAAGTTCTGTTTTTTCCACTTTAAACAAAAATATTAATCTTCTTATTCCTATTACCAATTCAACTTTTCCTCTGCATCCAGATTAACAGCTCCTTTAAAAACGGTTACATTTTTGAAAATATCTATATCCAGCTCATCGTTCATATGCTTAAAATTGATTTTACGATTTTTCAGTTTTATTGTGTTTTTCTCCCGATTCACGGAAACAGGGACATCAACTGTTTTTAACAGATACATATCTACGATATCTCCCATTCTGACTGGGGTATTATCGTCCTTATATACTGCACATTGAATATTTCTTCTGTCCGAATAGTTAAATACCGCCGTAAACCCTAATAATGAATATTCACCATACGTAAGATACAGCTTATGATCCTCCAGGGAACGTACAATGGGATACGGTACATATCTTATTTTTTTATCATCTTTATATGGCATCAGAAAAATATCTTCCAGTCTGCATCTTACCGGCGTTTTATCCAGTAAACGCCGAAGCAAAAAGATGCGGTTAAACACGAAAGAAGCATCGGCTGCCGCAAAAATCCCCACGATCACGAACGCAATTACCTGACGCACAAAAGCCTGTTCCACAAATTCTTTTAAAAGCATATCGGCCAGAGCAACACCTATACTTTGCGCCAGTAAAATCACAAGAAATCCATAGATATTCTTTTTCCATTTTTTTATCATTATTCTTTCTGCGTTCATATACCTTCCTTTCCATATATAGAAAATGCCGGGCGAACAGACTGAAAACTTATGACCGCTCGCCCGACCTTTCCGGCACATTTTTTAATTCGTTACGTCTTCTTCATCGGTATTGCTCTCAGATTCTGTTTCTCCTGCTTCAATACCCTGCTCCATATTTTCCTCCAGTTCGTAATCTTTTAAAGGTGCAATGACTTCCTTTTCAACGCCATAGGTTCTTACCTCTCCAAGCACATCATACGGATCTTCTGTATCATTCATCGTATTAATCGTTTCAATACTGCCATCCGCTTTTAAGGAAAATACATCCCATTCTGTACCTGAATAACCCGTTGGAACAGGAAATGTTCTTAAAAGCTGCTCTCCTTTATATACGCGGACAACAGCTCCCGAGTTTGACAGCGCATAGGAACCTGTTTCATCCCGATTCGTATAGTCATGAACAGCATAGCGAATATTGCTCAATCCCTCAAAATTTGTGATGGTAATTGTTTCCGGTCCCTCAGAATCCGTATCATCCACATCCAGATTTGCATAAAGCGGCTCTGGTTCTTTATCTCCATAATACACATGAATTCTTTGACCAACATCTGTATCCGCTACCAGATGCGAATCCAGATCCCATGGATCCAGACCCCAGGTCAGTACAATCCGATAAGAATCTCCGCTCATTCCAGGAGACATGGTTTCATTGATTTCCGGATTTTCATCCGTAGTTCCAGGATATACAACAATATTGTAACTGGTAGCGGAATATCCTGCCTTAGCAGCAGTCAAGGTATAATTACCGCAGGGCAGGCCGCTGACCTTTCCAAATATGGTTTTTGTATTATAACGAAATTCACCATTGCTGTCCGTCTTTATTGTTCCTATGGACGTATTGGGTTCTGCAGGATTGTTCCAGCCATTGTATATATTCAATGTAACATCATCTAAGGTTTCATTTGTGACTGCATCCCGCAACGTACCGTGAAAGCCACCCATACCGGATCCAGGGATAAGTTCCACTTTTTCCATAAAGTGAACCGTGTCACTTTCATATATGGTTTCATAGCTTTCAAAAGGAATATAATTTTCCTTAGATATTTCCACATTCAACAGGCCACTCGGTACTGCAATCTGGAATTTCCCATCGTTATCTGTCTCCGCTGAAGCAATAACAACACTTCCACTGCTTATCTTAACAGATGCCCCGGAAATCGCCTGACTTTGATCCTTGGCATCTACTAAGGCTCCTTCCAGTATGGTGTCTCCACTCGTTGCAGAAAGGATAACGATCTGTCTGCTGTCGTTCACCACAATCGTCTTGGAAACGTCAGTATTTTCCAGCTCAACAGATACTTTATAGGTACCACAATACAGATACACCACGTAAGGCGAACTAACAGTTTCTTTTTCACTTTCATCATTTCCCTGCCTGAGCACAGAGACTGGAATATCCTCTATAGCATTACCGTTTTCATCCTGAACTTTAAATTCTGTGCGATAAACCTTATTAATACACTCACCGCCGCCAAAGTGAGGACTTCCACCATAAGGACTGTCTACAGCATTGCCCAGAGAAAAGAAAAACTGACCGGGGAAAATATTAAACATAATCGGAGTTGTAAAATCCAGAATTTGAGCCTTTACAATATCGCCCTTTAAGTGACTGTCGGCAATTTTATAACTACATTTAACATAAGCAGATGCATACCATTCAGCTTTACCGGAAACACAAAGCATGCAAGCATGTTTTGAGTCTACATTATTCGTAAAATCCTCTTCTCCTATTTCTGTCTCCGCCGTAACTTTTGCACCAATTTCGGCCTCAATTTCACCACTTAAGACTCCATCTAAAAACTCTACTCCAATCTTCATGATTGGACCAACCTTAGCTTCAGCGCTTCCTTTTGCCAGCAGGCTAATTGTGTTTTCTTTCTTTTTAATATCTGTGCGTCCCACCGCGGAATTGTATTCGAATCCACTGGTTTGTTTGCTATTCCATTTGAACAAAACATCACCAGAAAGTTCCCAGGCAATTTTTGTTTCAGGCTTCAAATAAATATCCAGCCCGGCTACTGGAGTCGGAAATTTAAGCTTTGGTGTAGGTAGTTCAACATTAATCGTATTCTTTTTGTGCTCTTCCTTCGTATCATTGTCAATACTCACTTCCGCTTTAACTTCTCCGCTAATTTCTGTTTCAAACTTAAATGATGTCTCAAAATAGTCTTTTGAAAAAAGATGCACATCATACAAGAAAGCTATATTTTCAGTGATAGTACCAGAAATAGAAAGGCTAACTTTCACAGTGTCCTCAACAAACTCCTTCTCCAGACTATACGGTCCAAAAGTCATCCCCCTTTTCGTATCCACATCAATAGCTTCCCAAAGAGGCATAACATCGGATGGTTCAACTTTTTCCCCTTTTAAGTCTACTTTCAACACATCATAAAAGTCCGTCATCGTTACATTCTTATCCTTTGTAAAAGAAATGGAACCATTCTCGTTTTCTTCTATGCTTTTAATTTTTAACATCCATGTGGTTCCTTCCACATAGATCACATTTCCAGCTTTCAGATCACTCAGTCGGAACTCCGTGCCGTCCTGATCCGTCGATATGACTGCGTTTTTGTCTGGGAACGTAAACAGATGATCTGGAACAAGATCTTCCATTTCGGCGTCATCTGTTTCATTCTCATTTTCAATGTCCTCTACCTGAAACTCCTGTCCATTATTATACTGACATGTTTTTGGAATTACAATAACAGAATCTTTTATAACACCAAAGTTTGTGCTGTTGTCATCATCAAAGTTGATAACCAGTTCCGGATCGAAATCTTCCACTGTTTCAGCATTAAACCGGGCATATGTCTCCGTATATTTTGCGGTAACATATTCTGTGTAATTGGATTCGCTGTCCACCATGCTTGCCCGTACTAAATAATACTCCGGAAGTTCTTCCGTAATAGGAAGTGTGATAGTAACAAGCTCACCATAAGATTCTGTATATCCCGAAGCAACGGTGATTGGATCAAGGCTCAGATTATAATTCAGATTTTCCTCGTTCCATTCTCCATCCTCCATCTGATCTTCAAAAAACTCAACGTTCATCAGTGCGACGTTATTCGTATTATAGGTAATAGTAACCTCATTTTCTTCTACATAAATGTCACTGATGGAAAAGATCGTTTCTGTATCATTAGATGCCGCATATAAACCGTCGTCACTTCCATCCGGATTTCCCCATCCGGCATAAAGTGTCAGATCACCGGTAACCGGTGTATCAAAATCATATTCTGTTACCGCTGCCGCTTCCATGTACCAGCCAGTAAATCGATACAGTTCCCGTGTTGGTTCCGCCGGTCTGCTGGCGGTATCTCCCATATTCACCCTTTGTACCTGATACACTCCGGCTGAACCATCGTTTTTATCAAAGGTGATCCGGTAAGTTCCGTTTCCATTTTCTGTCACATTCCAATGTGCATAGATAGTCAGATCCTCTGTAATAACGGTAGATGTCGTAACCTGATCACCACCGTCTTTCTCTGTATACCATCCAAGGAACGTATATCCCTCTCTGGTCAGATCCGGTAATGTTCCGATTACAGAGCCTGACACGACTTTTACATATGCATCTGGTGTTGTACCGTCATTGGCATCAAACGTAATTGTACATAATTTTTCTTCATCCGGCTCGGAATACTGTAACGTATATTTAACCACTGCATTGATTTTTACTTCCGAACCATCTACCTTAACACTTTCTGCAATCTGAAGTTCTTTTTCCTTTGTTGTTTCTGCTGCTTTTACAGAACTCGCATTGCCTGCAAAAATGCTTGCCGCCATCGTAAAACATAAAAGCAAAGAAAGAAATTGTTTGCCTTTCTTTTTCTTTAATATAAGAATTACAATAATACCGATGGCCGCGATCACCATGATTCCAGCCCAGAAGGCAATATGACTGTTATCTCCAGTCTTCGTATTCACAGCCTTTAGGCTTTTCGATTGTTCTGCCTTACTGGCAGTATTTCTGTCACCATTGCTGTTGTTTTTCTTATTTGTATCACTGGAAGTTCCGCTGCCCGAACCATTTGCATCATCACTCTTGCTGTCATCGCCGGGCTTATCTGTATCTCCGGTATTGCTGTCGTCCTTATTTTGATCCGAATTTGCTATGTAGGTAACCTCTAAAGATACCGTCTCTCCTGCCTTCAAAAACTCGATCTGTTTTGTCGCTTCAGCTCCGTCAGCCAGCTTGTATCCATCTGGAATCAGACTTTCCAGCGACACATTACTGACTCCGGCAGAATTTTTGTTTGTTACCTCTAATGTTGCTTTAATTTGCTCACCTTTCTCATACGACTCTTTATCCGTACGCAAGGTAGCTTCCATTCCATCCTGCTCCTGCACAGCGCCCAAAACCGGCACCATAAAGATGCCGCCGCAAAGCACCATTGCCAGTAAATAAATCAAAGTCTTTTTGAGTCTTCTCATTTTTCCTCCTCATACCCTGTATCTCTTGCTTATTCTGATCCAGCTACTTTAAAGCTCTTCAGAATGCGGATCACCTGTTTTTCTTCCTGTGATGTGAAGATTCCATCTGGTGCCTCTGCAATAAAGGCAACCGGTGTCGTGTAATTAAACGAAAACTCGTCTACGTTTCCGGCTTGACCTGCAAATTCTACCTCGCCAAGACGGGATGTCGGAATAACAGCAAACATCATGCTGTCTACCGGCACATAATCATCATCAATTCCGGCCATCATCTCGCCGGTGATATGTATCCGTGCTACCATGAATTCACCCAGATCCGAGCAGTCACGATCGGTTCCCCATGGATATCCCGGTACGAAATCTGAAGTGTCTGCCTGTGAAATCTGTGCCTTCAGCATATCGCGCGAATAGCCTCCGAGTGCACCCTGACAGTACCAGAACGAAACAGTAACGCCTCTGTCATTTACCAGAACAACGTTTTCTCTGACAGCATCCATCGGACCGCCAACTTCCTCTGTCTGGATCTCCCAGCCTCTTGGAACTTCAAATTGAAATGCAGTGCTGTCACAATGATTCACTTCTCCATACCGCGTAACATAGGTATCTCCCTGTTCTCCCGTGTCTGACCATTCCAGATCGCCCTGCCAGTCAGAACTGGATTCCCAGCGATCCGACCATACCGGCTGCTGTTCTTCCGTAAAAAGTTCCTGTGTATCCCGGAAGGTTCCGCGGAGCCGCGGCGTGATGGCAAGATCCAGCGCACCGGCATAGCCGCCAAGATCTTCTTTCTCGCTCACCTTTGCCTGACCATCTGTCTTTCCTTCCAGTCCCTCATACAAATCCAGACTGTTTTCTCCGCACAACTTCGGAACCATATGCAGTTCAAGATATCCTCTCAGAGTTCCCGTTCCCTCCGTGGTACTCCAGTGAAGCCCCTCGGAAGTAACCTGGCCTTCTTTGATTTCTTCTTCCGTTTCCGTTCTGCTGTCATACCGCACACCAACCGTGCTCTCTTCGACTGCCTGGAAAGAAAGTGACCTTCCGCCTTCCATTGTGCCCGATGCTCCTGCTGTTATTTCCATCTCATTTGTAATCATGATCGGCACACCTTCGATAGTAAATTCAATGTCCGGCAGGTCATCCTGAAAAACAGTTGTTTCTCCGTTGCTGTCTTCGCAGGTACCAGAACTGCTGTTGACGGAGAGATCTGCCTTACTTCTCACTGCAATGCTATACTGAAACTCTCCATTTTCTACGTCAAGCTGAAAATCCAGCCCGCAGTTCCAGGCTGCCTCTCCCCAGTAGCTGAAGGGGTCACTCGTCTCCTCAAAAGAGGTCTGAAATGCATACTCGCCATCCTGTCCATTTTCCTCTCCAGATAAGTTTTCTGATTCGCTGACACTCTTCTTGGTATATACAAAATGACGTATCACATGGACTTTTTCAAAGACATCCGCCAGCGATGCCTCTTCTGTTTCGACCCAATAACCATCCGTTGCTTTTTTGACCTGAACTACTTTCCGGATCAGTCCATCGGATACCCTGGCTGTTTTTCCTGCTACGATAACATCGCCTTCCTGATAACCCGGATCCTTTTCAAATTTCATGCTATGATCCGAAATTTCAAAAGGCTGCCCCTCATATTCTGTATCCTTCGTGATTACTTTTACATTCGATTTTACAATAATACCGCTGTTCGATTTTTCCTGCTTTGCTGCCTCTGAATCTACTGTGTTTTTTTCTGCAGTATCTTTCTCCTGTGTTTCCGTACCTGCACTTTGTACTGTTGTCTCACTCTCTTCTCTTTTCTGGTTCCGGTGATTTTGAACCGCAAAGATTCCAATCTGGGTACAGGCCAGAATGGCAATCACACCAATTGCTATGCGCATCCATTTTTTCATTTTCAGGCTGCTCCTTATTCTGCTCTCGTTATTTTAAATACATTTTCCGACTGCCCCAGACCTTCCATCATGTCCGAGCCGACATAATAGTATATTAGAACATCCGATTTTTCAAAAGACATTGGATCCGTTGGTTTCAGAATCCAGTCCCCTGCTGTCAGGTTAAAATGCATACTCTCCCTATCGAATGTTCCTCTGGCTGTGTAACTGCCATTCTCAATGATGCCTTCCAGGATTTCATCTGGATAATAGCTGTAGATTACACTCCACTCATTTTCGCCTTCTTTTGTAAAGTCTAACTCTACCTTTCCATTGTCTCCTGCCCCGACATAAGTTCCTGTCCACTTTCCGCTGATGTCGATGGATGTCAGGTCTGCTTTTGCGCTGACCATCGGGTCATTCCATCCGCCTTCATAGGTGTACTCAAACTGTGCTTCCAGATCGAACTCAACATTTTCTCTTTCGATCGTTCCACTGCACATATAAATCTGATCTCTTCCCTGATCCGTTGTTTCCTGGCTTTTCAGTTCAAATCCCTTTACTTCTGCTTTCCGGATCTGTAGATTCTGTAATCTCCAGTCATCCATGTCCGCTTCCTGGTCAACATAGCCCATGTCATCACCGCCAGGCACGATCACTCCGCCATCCAGTTTGTCCAACAGTTCATCTACTGTAACATTCAATGCTTTGTCCGGTTTTATTTCTACTGTCATCTCTTCCTGATCCGTTACTGCAACCAGTTCCCACTGGTCAACCTGAAATTCATAGTTTGCTGTCATTATACCGGATGCTTTTTCTACATCGCCGTCTAAAGTCACTTCAACCGTAACCGCGTCTGTTCCTTTGTCCAGATCTGCCTTGTGATTCTTTACCGTAAAGCTGTATTCCGTCCACTCATCCATGGACCATGTTTCCCCATCGACTACGACGGATTCGTTTGCAAGGGTACTGTTGATTTGTTCTTCCGAAACCTCCTTCAGCGGTTTTACAACCCATTCTCCCGGCGGATTTGCATATATATCCTGCACTTCCCAGCCATTGTTGTATTTGTGATATGTCAACGTTACTTTCTTTTCATAGGAAACATCATCTTTTTCCGTCGTAATATTAGTTAATACCTTGTCCGTTTTCTGCTTTTTGTCGGTATCGCGATTTTTGATTTCAATCTTTGTGATAGTCTCATTTTCTTCCAGAATTTTTTCTTTTCCAAACGTACGGATATCTTCCTCAACATCACTATCTTTTGGTCCACTGCCGGAGCAGGCGGTCAGCATTAAAAATAATGCCATTATCATTGTCCAAAATATGATAAATTTTCTTTTCATCTTCTTTCCCCCATCTATTGTTGTTTTGATACAACAGCCTCTTCAAAAGCATCTATCTCTGTTTCTGAAGAGGCTGTTATTTTCCTATTTTGGTGCTGAAAAATCAGTTATACCTATTCTTTTTTACTTCCATGGAATCTCATCAAACTTGATTTCCCTTCCCGATTCTTTTTCATAGAATTTATGTTTTCCGCTTCTTGCTTCTTCCAGGCTGCACACTTTTCTTTCTACGACGGAATTGTCAAGTTCGATATAATCCCCCATAAATCCATGAACTTTATACAATTTGATTCCTCCAAATTTTTGATAATCTACAATGTAATGATCATTTGACGACATATTTCTTTTTCTCCTGTCATTGTTTTGTTTGTGGTATAAGTGATATTGTTCTTTAATCGAATGTTTCCACCCCTTTCCGACAAACTCTTGGGATAATGAAAATATGATAGCCACCACAAATTTTATCTTTTCATTTCACCTTGTCTACTTTTCGCATTTTTTCTTTTAGTGTAATACATTCTCTCTTAATTTGCAATATATTTTGTCATGCATTTTGCAATGCATATTTCAAGCAAGTTATGCAATACAATAAAACAGACTGGGCTTCCAGTACTCTTTAAAATCAGAATACAGCCAGAAAAAAGCGCACTGAAATAAGCTGTCCCCAAAACAGCTTTTTCTTCATTTTTCGATTTCGCAGATTCGAAAAATTTATTTTTTGTCGAACCTTTTTTGAAACACCTTTGTTATGTTTTATGCTGCCCGTAGTTTCCACATAAGATCCGGAAGCATGCTCCGTTCTTATATTCTCCGGCAGCAGAATGGAGTTTGATATGGCATTTCAGTTAAAAGGCAACCGCAAGGAAACGGAAAACAAAACCATCCGTTTCCCCATTCACCTGATCGATCAGATCGAACAGGCAATTTCCGATTCTGACCAGGACATTACCTTTTCCAGTTTTGTGATTCAGGCGTGTGAGTATGCGCTGGATCACATGGACGCCCCGTCAGAAGAACACAATTAACTTTTATTTTTTTCAAAGCAGATTTTTATGGTTCGATGTGCATTTTCTGGCTGTTCTCTGCTTCTATTTTATCTTACCATGCTTCTTATTTTTTTCAGGACAAGATCCTGTCCTAACTCAACTCCACAACCTCATCATACAGACACACAAACACCTCTTCCACTTCCGCATCTTCATGAAAGTGTCCGAAATACCATTTCTGAAACTCTGTCTCATCCGCCACGCGCTGCAGGTACTGGCGGAGTTCCACCTCATCGTCAGACAGCTCTCCATACCCCATTGCCGCGGCTACATCTCTTGGGGCTGTGTGGGTCAGTATGTAGTCCACCTGGAAATCTTCTTTTTCCAGATTTGCCCATCCTTCTTCGTACTCTTCCCGTGACGGAATTTCTTCCGGGAACCACGAAATTCCCTCCGCGCGGGACATTTTGTCGATGCTGTAAGCACCTCCGAAGGTAAAGAATTTCAGCCCGTCAATCGTAAAGATCTGGCCGCGCATCAGATGGATCATATTGTCCTCAATGATATGCACCTTTCCGCCGTTCCACTGCTCCACGGCGTAGGAATTCAGCTGTTCGAAGTTCTCATGATTTCCGTCGATAAACAGTGTCGTCACCGGCAAACTTCGGAAAACGGCTCTCGTATTCGCTTCGTATGCTGCGGAAAAGCCACAGATGCCGACATCTCCGCAGATGATCAGACAGTCATCCCGGGTGTACTCGTCTTCGTGCTCGTTAAAATAGCGTACAACTTTTTCAATATCAAAGGTGCCATGGGTATCGCCTGTAATGACAATGCTCATTCTCAGCGTCTCCTCTCGTGTTCTCTGTTTCTGTTCTCTAAAGTATCGCAAAACATCATCCGCAAATTCTGTCCGCTTTCTCTGCCGCTGCTATCGCTTCTTGCAGAGACACAGACTACGCCGCACTATTCCCGAAAATAAAACACTTCTCCCCGTGCCCGGAACGGCAGCCGGTTTCCTCTCGGAAGCAGAAATGCATGCTCTCGTCTTACCTTCAGGTCATTCTCAATCTCCCCGTCCGTAATAATCAGAATCGGCCCGTCCTTTGGAAAATCGTTCGCCTGTTCCAGACAATCCACGCCCGGCTGCAGTATGGTTCCTCCTCGTCCCGTGACTTTTACCCGTCCGGCAATATCTTCCGGTGCCAGATATCCCGCATCCGTCGCTTTGGCATCACAGAAAATGATTCTCACGAACGGAACATCTTTCGCCGCGGCATAGCTGGCGATGGAGCCAAGTGCCATACCGATCTGTTTTGCACTCATGGAACCGGACGTGTCCACGACCACACCGAAGGTCCGGCTCTCCAGATCCTGCTCGTAATACGCATATCCTGGTCTTGGAATGTCCGGCGTGGCACCCTGCCGTCTGCTCGGCCGCACATAGGTACGGTGTTTTTCCAGCGGTGGAAACTGTACGTCAAACCACTTCGCCAGCGCGGCATCCCAGGGAATGACCGGCATCGCAAGCGCCCTGATTTCCTGCACCAGCCCGGCCGGCAGGAAACCACGATTGTGCTCCTGATGATAATCCAATCCCTCCCGCAGTGCGTTTTTCAACAGTTCATCCAGGCTGACCCCGTTTTCTCTTCCAGTAAAATGCGGTCTGTTTCCGTTAAACATATCACCTCTGCCAAAGCCCCGGAAGGTGTTTCGTTTTTTGTACTTTCGGATCTCTTTCACGATCAGATCATAGATACTTTCTGCCGATTTGTTGTGAAGTGTTTCATCATACAACAGCCCATCCGGCGGCATTCTGCCGATCTCCATTTCGTGCAGCCAGTCGTTGATGACGTAGTCGCAGGCGATGTTCCACAGAAAGAAGTCACGCCCATTGCACCGTTTCTGGTGCTGCAGTCCGGCATGGAGATATTCATGCGCGAGAACAAAAATCCACTCTTCCTCCGAAAATCCGCACGACGGATTGGCATAAATGATTCCCTGCTCTGCGTCAACCGCGGCAATGTGGATTTCATACCGATGGCACAGTTCAATGTCCTCCACAATTTTAAATGTAGCTGCAAGACCTCCGAGCAGCGGATAATGGGACAGGAACCATTCTGCTGCTCTGGAAATGACGGTATTCTTTTTCGTTTTAAGATCGTATCCTCCCGCATCGCAGAGTGCAGATTTGATGGAATGAGTAACTGCATAGGAAAATTTTTCAGCATATGCATTTCTTTCTCCCTTTTTATAAACGATCGGCCGTTCTACCCCGATCATATCCTTTAATTTTTCAGAGTTTGTCCCGCAGATCTGCGCACCATTATCCTGGTGCTTCAACAGATATTCATAAATTTTCTGCTCGCTGTTCAGTTTGATCGGATATGCTTCCGCCGGATCTGCGCAGATCGGCTCGCCGAGGCGGATGTCATAAAGGAATCTGGTAATGTAGATATCACAGGCTTTGTTCCAGAGTGCCGGAACAAATTCGCAGTCGGAAAGGATGCTCGCTTTGTCAAAGTGGCCGAACGCCAGGTGCAGAAGGTTGTGTGCCATCACATAGCACCATTGTTCCGGCGACAGGTTCGCCCGCATGTTGACGTAGATATCTCCATCTTTCGTAACACAGGCCAGACTTCCTTTTGCATTCAGATGTGAGGGCTTTGCAGTGATGTACCCATCCAGTTGATGGAACAGTGTATTTTTTTCCAGCAAACCAAAGCCGGCCTCCACTCTGCGGTACCCGGCCGGCTTTTCTTCTTCGCGGTAATACCTGCTTCGAATGTACGGCATCCTTTTCTCCTTCCTTTTTTCATCCGACGAGCCGCGGCAGATCACGTATGATTTCCATCATAAACCAGTCCGGCAGTGCCTCCGCTCCATCAGCTGCGACGGTCATCTGGGCGATTTCGAAATTGATGACTGCGAGTTCTTTGATCATGCCCTTGGCGCGGTACGCAAAGGAAAGCATGCCGCCGGAAATTCCCTGTTTGCTTTTCGGCAGTTCTGCAAGCAGTCTGGCGCGGAAGGACTGTGCAAGAAAATACAGCACATCCCGGTTTTCCGGCTTGTCCGGCCATTTTGCTTTCTGCGCGATAATGTCATCCAGGAGATGTGTGTTGCGCAGTGTTTTTGTGTAAGCAAGAAACATCCCCGCATGCTGTTCCAAGAGGCAGGCGTACGCCATCATTTTTAATGTTTCCTGCGAAATATCCTGCTCCCCGGCCCGGTATTCCTTCAACGCATCGCTCAGCATATGCCAGGAACGCGGGGTGGAAAACGGTTCTTCGGTTTTCGGCGGTTCGGAAAAGAGGTGATCCGGCCGCTGAATGATATAGTCAATGACCCACGGATGGAGTCCTTCTGCCTGCGCCCACTTGATCCACTGTCCTGCATCCGCTTTCAGCTGCACATGGAACATACGGTTTAAAAGGGCGGACGACATCGTTTTTACGATCGCGCTGTCCTCGGCACGGTTTCCTGCTCCGATCACAATGCTTCCCTCCGGAAGATGGTATTCTCCGATCCGCCGCTCATGGATCAGGGAATAGAAGGCTTTCTGCACTTCCTGCGTACAGGCGTTGAGTTCGTCCAGAAACAGGACATACGGCTCTTTTCTGGCGATCATCTTCGGCGGAAGAAATTCCGATGTCTCGCCCCGGATCTGCGGAATGCCGATGATATCCTCCGGCGCGAGCTGGCTTCCAAGGAGCGACACACACGGCAGGCCGACTTCATCTGCGAATTTTTCCACTAACGCGGATTTTCCGATGCCGGGTGCACCCCAGATAAAGACCGGCCGTACCGGCGCAACCTGAAGCAAAACTTCTAATAATTCATCCTGTGTTACACTAACTGGTAAATGCATCTGATGTACCCCCTTCTGTTCGGATCCTGTGTCTTTGTCAAAGCGGATATCCGCAAGCCGCTTCACTACTTGCTTGATTCGGTTCCATCACTTTTCCGTCCTGACGTGATTTTGCTGTGCTGCATTACAATATTTCTCACTATATTTCTCTGTATTTTCCCGTTTCACTGTCATATTCCAGCACCGGAATTTTTCCACTCCGCCAGGTGGTTCCGTCGAGATAATAATGACTCTGACCGTCATGCCAGATACTGTCATATATTCTGTTTCCACTGATTTTTGCCGTGGAGATGTGACCTGCAATCACATCCTTATAGAATACTCCGCGGCTTACCGTTCTTTTCCCCACCATCAGCTCCTCGCTGGTCACGCACAGCCAGTCTTTACCGCCCCATTCGGCAATTCCGGCGTGCACCAGAATCTGGCGTTCTGTTTCATAAAAGTAAGGAAAATGGCGCATCCAGGTGATCAGATCCCCCGCATCTTCGAACATCAGCCGTACTGCTTCTGCATTTCTGGAATCCTCTGAGAGGTGTGCTTCTTTTTCCAGAAACTCTTGAAAATGTTCTTCTTTCAGAAAGCTGTGCAGCGTTTCATAGTCTCCATCTGCATCCGATGCCAGCCATTCCCGGCTGCGATATTGCTCCACACTGCCGATATGCCGGTTGACATCTGCATATTCTTCCAGCCAGTCCAGCAGTGCTTTTTCATGATTTCCCATCAGGGCAATGACTTTTTCCGAACCATATTTTTCCTGCAATGCCCTGACTTTTTCCAGCACCGCCCGGCCATCTGGCCCATAATCTATGTAATCGCCCAGCAGAATCAGCTGGTTTTTCCCCGAAAGGTCTGTTTTTCTCAGAGTTGCCTCGAACGCCTCCAGAAATCCGTGAATGTCAGACATCATATATCGTTTCATCGCTTTTCCTCTGTTTGTTTATACATAGAAAGTTTCTTTCGTTTCCAGGCAAAGGCATCCCAGTCTTCCATTCTCGAAACCGCAGCCGCAGTCACACAGATAAACGTTTTCTTTTTTATTCTTCCAGATGGATCCATTTCCCATGTTCTGATGACCACAGACGGAAATATATCCATGCACTCCCTCATGAAGAAAAACCTTGTACCACAAATCTCCCATCAGATAATAGTTGTCCAGTTTCCATTTCCCCGGTTCTGCCGTACAGGCATGGGCAAGCAGATACGGCTGACTGTCTACCTCGATTTCCACCTGTACCGGCCAGGAAAGGATGCGCTCTGCGAGCTGCTTTAAATCAACTTCCGACAGGCGTTCCTGTAAAAGATGGAAGGAATTGTACGGATACGGCTGCAGGAGGGCGCGGTCTCTCTCATCCATTCCGTAATAGCGGAAAATGTAATTGGCAAGCCAATGATCGTGGTTGCCGCGGATCACAGTACATTTTTTCCCCAGCTTCAGTACCTGAAAATACACGCCTGCCGGGTCTGGATGATCCTTGCAGCGGTCAAACAAATCACCAAGCAGGTACAGGTGATCGTCCTCTTTGAGATCCATTTTTTCCAGCAATTTCATGAACCGCCAGCTGTCGTTATGTATATCTGTAATAATATAGTGCATCCAAAATTACTCCTTTTCTTTCACAACTTTCATGCTGTTCCTGCAATCTTCAAAGCTTTCGTAATCCGCTCATTTTTTCCAAAAACGGCTTTCCTGCTTGTGTTTTGGCATGTCCTGTTTCAAAAATCTTCCCGCTTGTTCTGCTGGTTCCGGATCCCGGTCTTCTGATACTGGCATCATGGAACGTCTAAAATCGTTCACCTGTTGTTGTCCGAACTGTAAAACTCTTCCCCCGTTTCCAGACAGATTGCCGCCAGCCTCCCTCCCGGGAAGCATGCGCCGCAGTCGATGGCGATGTGGTGATATTTTTTATAAATATACCCGGGATTATCATTTTCCGGAATCGTCTGCGTCGGTGTATGTCCTGTTACCAGATTTGTATCCGCAAAGTATTCCTTCTGATAATCTGGTCTGGCCCATACAAGATCGTGCAGGGAATATTCCTCGATCCTCTTTTCCGGTGTGAATCCACCCAGCCCTCCATGCACCAGCAGATACTGTTTTTCTCCCACTGTAAGCTCCTCATACAGACTGAAATCCTCCAGAAAATTCAGCACTTCCTCCCGCATCTCCGGATCCAGCGCCCGGAATTCCCGGATCGTAGAATCACCGCCGTTATACTTCCAGCGAACCAGGTTGTCCAGCAGTTCAGCATCCACTTCCTCGATGGCAAGATCTGTGATTTCCTGACAGAGAAACCGCAGACATTCCAGCGCCATCACCTCATGGTTCCCCACGATACAGAACGCATTCGGCATTTCCATCAGTTTCAATATCACCTTAATCGGATGCTCACCCCGGTCTAAAACATCCCCCAGAATATAGAGCGTATCTGTATCTTTCAACTCGATTTCTTCCAGCAGCTCCATAAATCTCTCATACTCACCGTGAATATCAGAAATAACGTAAGTAGCCATAAACAGAATCCTCCCTTTTTCATCCATACGAATCTGCATACGTTCTCCATTACCAGCTTATCTTACCATACTTCCTGTTTTTTACCGGACAAACTCTTGTCCCTCCTCTTTTTTGCATAATATACACTCTAGAGCGTGTCTGAAAAAGGCTTTTCGCAAGCTGCGAGTCCCAGTTTGCGGAAATGATTTTTCAGACACGCTCTATACATCTTCTATTGAAATTTCATTCATGCGAAATCCCCTTTTCTTGATACTATACCACATCTATTCTTTTCTTCATTGAACTACAAGTTTAATCCTCTTTTTCTTGTTGTTTTCTCGCATTCTACCAGCACTACGCGCTGTTTATACAGCGCCTTTTATTTCTGTACAATTTATTCTCTATATGCAAAAAAGGAACGTTCTATCCAAATCGTTCCTTTTTGTTTATAGAATATTTTATTTTTCAAATTTCTCAATCACGCACGTATGCGTCTTCGTTTTCTTATCATAAACGCGTATTTGCCGAGTGTACAGTAATACCCGCGTCCCCCCTTCGTCATCCCACCGTCAGGCGCAAAAAATCTCCCGCCGCACAGAGCACAAGTCCCTATTTACTTAATACCCCGTCGACAGCCTTTTTCCATCCGGCATATTTTTTCTCCCGGATTTCGTCGTCCATCTTCGGTTCATACACACTTCGTTTCATATTTCCCGCGAGTTTTTCCAGATCGTAGACCCCGGCTGAAATACCGGCCATATAAGCCGCCCCGATGCCGGAAAGCTCCTCCGCGTCCGGAATATTTACGCGTTTATTCGTAATATCGCTCTGGAACTGCATCAGATATCCGTTTCGTGTCGGGCCGCCGTCTACACGGAGTTCCTCGATCCGCATGCCGGTATCCTGCTCCATCGCACGGACAAGGTCGGTGATCTGGTCGTCGAAGATTACAACATCCGTAAGTATCTGAAGTCCACCCTCTATTCTGCCGGTATTGCCAAGATCGAAATTGAGCGCGACAACGCCAAGGTCAAGATCAGCATCCACTGCTCCCGCCCCGGCGTCATCATCGGCAAGGGCGGCACGGAGATCGAAGTCCTGCGTCAGAAGATCGAAGCCAAGCTTGGCAAGACCGTTGCCCTCAACATCGTTGAGGACCGCAGCCCCG